>RCNB010000312.1_pt1 | contig 51064 bp, 33 predicted proteins | sample 2041321 | NCBI WGS metagenome assembly RCNB01 (sample SAMN09708232, study PRJNA481090) | Marine sediment metagenome, whole genome shotgun sequencing project.
ATGCATACAAAGGTACTATATTATGTAATATTTAACATTTGTTGTGATAAAGAAAAAACATGATAAAGAGTTAAATAACTAGTATGTAGCTATTTATGATTTTTTGAGGCTAAATGCCGTACCGTAACTATTTTTTGAAAATTATCTCATAAAAAGGTGTTCTGCCCATTATTTGGGTAATTTCATGCCGGATTATGGGGGTGGTACTTACGCTAAGAGTTTATTTCTGAGTATTGCCCATTACGGCTAATGAATTTCCAGTCGGGCATAAATTCCTTAAATTTATTAGATGACAATCCATCCAAGATATAAAAGACATTTGAGGCAAACACTTGCTTTTGGTATCATATGGTTGGTGTTCGGGGTAGTTTATTCTTTTTTAGAACGGGGACTTTTGGGCAATCTTACCATATATCCCGCTACACAAAACGTGTATGATTTTAAAAACGCTTTCATTTTTCAGGGGCTAGGTTCCTTTTTAACAGGACTCCTTCAAGGTTCGGTAGAAGTATTCTGGCTCAAAAAGCGACTGATGTATAAGCCTTTTCGGGTAAAAATTGTACTTAAAAGCCTATTCTATCTCTTTTTTTCAATCTTGTTTTTGATGACGCTGTCTTTATTGGCGAATGCCAGGCTTCTTGATATTGACGTTTTTGAACCTAAGAACATTAATGCGGTTCTACTGTTTATTACGGATTTTGTTTTTTGGAGTATTATTCTTTATGCCGGGGTTATCATAAATGTTGCTTTGTTCTACTCAGAAATGGGAACGTATTTGGGCAATGGCGTTTTGTACAATTATTCCTTTGGAAAATACCATAGGCCAAAACAAGAAACCCGGATATTCATGTTCCTCGATATGAAATCGTCCACAACCATTGCGGAGAAAATCGGTCATGTAAAATACTTCGACTTGTTAAACACCTATTATGCGGACATGACAGATGCCATTTTAGAAACTTCAGGACAGATATATCAGTACGTTGGTGACGAAATTGTGGTATCGTGGTCAAAGAAGGAAGGTATTTATGATAATAATTGTATTCAATGTTTTTCGAAAATCACGGAAGCGATAACAAAAAATAGGGAGAAGTATTTAGAAAGCTTCGGTATTGTACCGGAGTATAAGGCAGGCTACCATATCGGCGAGGTCACTACGGGCGAAATCGGAATTATTAAAAAAGACATCATCCATACAGGGGATGTGCTGAATACAACGGCGCGAATTCAAGGCCAATGTAATGTCCATAATTCTAAAGCATTAATTTCAGGCGATTTATTGACTGAGTTACAAAAAGAAGACCCCATTTCATTTACCCGAATTGGGGAATTAGTACTTCGCGGGAAAACAGAAGCGATACAGTTGTATAGTGTGTTGTTTTAGTATAAACAAAGGAAGGCTCTGTCTCTAGGTAAACCTGCTTTTTTTTCATGTGATAGTTAAAATATGGAGTTAGAAAATTCTAATTTTAAGCTGTCCTAATTTTAGGGAAGGCTACAGTTCCTTTAATTCAATCTTCACCAAAATTTTGATATCAAAAAAGAAACCTAGATGATAAAAAAAACGGTCGTATTTATAATAGTACTTTTTGGATTGTCCGCTTGCCAGTCCACGAGTAACGACTCCCCTGAAAACAAAACGGTCGTAAATGTCGAGAATGATGAGATGACCGCTATTGTAGGCGAAAGAAAGATAAGTGGCATATACCCCCACCTGACCACCTATGCCCATGGGCGAATCAATGGTGAATATGGTTTTGGTAGTGAATGTGGTATCGGAGCCTTGGCCGAGTGGAACGATAAACTCTATATGATCAATTATGCGACGCATTATCCCAAAGGTAGCGAGCACAAGCTCTATGTTATCGACGAAGATATGAACATGGAAATCTTCGAGGGCAGTATTGGCGGTACCCCGACCGCCCGTATGGTACACCAAGAGTCGAACCAATTATTGATAGGCCCTTACGTAATCGATAGTTTGGGTCAAATACGGGTCATTCCATACAGCAGAATGGAAGGTCGGCTTAACGCCTATGCAAGACATCTCAAAGACCCTGAGAATATGGTCTATATGTACGATATGGAAGGAATGCTCTACGAGGTCAATGTGAATACCTTAGAAGTCAATAAGCTTTTTGAAGATCCCCTACCAGGATGGCACGGAAAAGGGGCCTATACAAGTCAGGGGAAATTAGTGGTCTCGAACAATGGCGAACATGCCAGTGAGGGCCGTGTAACTCATGACAAAGACGATTGGGAAAACGAACATTACCAATGGGAAGAAAGTTGGAAAGTAGACAAAGAAGGTATCTTTGGACCTGATAAACTTGGCATTCTGGCAGAATTTGATGGGGATAATTTTAAAGTTGTAGAAAGATCCCAGTTTACCGATATCACCACCAAAAACGGAATTTACGCCATTCCTAACGATGATTCGCCCCTATGGGCCATTGGTTGGAATGCGAAATCAGTTCGGCTGAAAGTTCTCGACAAAGGCGAATGGCATACCTATCTGCTCCCCAAGGCCACCTATAATAACGATCCGCCGCACGGTTGGTTTACCGAATGGCCCCGTATACGTTCTGTTGGAAACGGTAAAATGATGATGGACATGCACGGCATGTTCTACGACTTTCCAGAAACTTTTTCGGCTTCCAATACGGCCGGTATCACCCCTATCGGATCACATTTGCGTTATATTCCCGATTTTTTGAATTGGAACGGTCAGATTGTTCTTGCAACTGATGAGACCAGTATTCAAGGTAATCCGCTGGCAGGGCAGCCGCAGTCCAATTTATGGTTCGGCAGCTATAATGAATTATCGGAATGGGGCCCGGCCTCGGGATATGGAGCAGTTTGGCTAAAAGAAATGGTTACTGCAAACCAACCCTCCGACCCCTATTTAATGGCAGGGTTTGACAATAGAATACTGCATCTTAAAAATCATGGAAACAATGTGGTGACCGTTACTTTGGAAATCGACATAAACGGGAACAATGAATGGGAAACATACCAAACCTTGACGCTGCCAAAAGGGACGTATAAGTACCATATCTTCGATAAGGCGCTGCAGGCGCAATGGATTCGATTGAAAACCGATAATTCTGCCCAGCTTACCGCTTCATTTCACTTTACGGATGACAATCTCAGCGATGGTTCTGAACGCACTTCGTTATTTTCGACCTTGGCCGACATCGATTATATTGGCGAGGTGAGCCATTCAAAACTGTACAGTAACAAGAACAATTTCAATCTAAGTGTATATACGGGTACTATTGCAAACGGTAAATTCGAAAAAACGAACGAATTGGAATTCACCAAGTTCGATTTTAAGTATAAGAACGGCATTACCGATTCTACCGCACACGAAGCCTTAAAAATGAAGGATATCTGGTCTGAAGACGATGCTTCGGTTATCTTAACGGCTGAAGACTATCGCCTGCGTTTGCCGAAAGGGCATGCAAGCTATGCGGCGAATTTCCCCTCGGGAACGACGCGGGTAGTGCGCGAAGTGGAATCGGAACGCGAATTGGCAAATATTGCAGGCACTTTTTATGAATTGCCCTTGTTCAAAGTGGGCCAAGAGCCGCGTTATAAAATGATGCGGCCGGTCGCTACCCATAACAAACAGATATCCGACTTCAACACATGGAACGGTCTTTTGGTAATGAGTGGGGTAAAACAAGGCGCAACCGACTCCGAACATGTATACGCTTCAGAAGATAAGATGGTAAGTCTTTGGTTCGGCGGTATCGACGATTTATGGAGTTTCGGGAAACCCGTGGGCGTCGGTGGGCCTTGGAACGATAGCCAGGTAAAAGCGAACGAACTTTCGGATAGGTATTTAATGACGGGCTATGACAAAAAAAGTCTTAAATTAAAAGCGGATAAAGATGTGAAAATTACGCTGCTGTTATATGTGAACCATTATCTTGAAGAGGCGATGGAATACAAGACATTTGATATGAAAGCAGGAGAGGAGCGAGAGTTTCAATTTCCGAAAGGATTTAGTGCCCACTGGGCACAATTAAAATCAAATGCCGATTGTACCGCAACGGCCCAATTTATTTACGAATAATAAAAAGCATGAAATTAATACTAGCTACCCTCTGTTTTTGCCTCATAAGTTGTAGCATTTTTTGCCAAGGTATTCTAATTGAAGCCGAAAGTTTTGATAATCCCGGGGGTTGGGTCATAGACCCTCAATTTGTTCAACAAATGGGATCTCCATATTTGATGGCCCATGGCATGGGCGAACCGGTAAAAAATGCAACTACCGTTGTCAATTTCCTAGAAACGCGCGACTACCACATCTGGGTACGCACCATGAACTGGGTGCCAGGCGTATGGGATGCTCCGGGAAGATTTCAGTTAAAAGTGGGTGATACCACTTTTGAAAAGGTTTTAGGACAACGTTCCGGTTGGGGATGGGAATATGTAGGGGTGGTACAAATAAAGGACGATTCAGAAAAAGTCGAACTGATTGACTTGACAGGTTTTAACGGCCGCTGCGATGCCATTTACTTTTCCACACAAAAAGAGGAGCCTCCCGCATCGCCCAAAAAACTGGTCAAATGGCGTTCCGTTTTGACTCAAGAACCCAATGCACCCGAACAGAACCAAGACTACGATTTGGTCGTGGTAGGTGGTGGCATTGCCGGGTGTGCGGCCTCGATAGCCGCGGCCGAGCAAGGTCTAAAGGTGGCCCTTATTCATGATAGGCCCCTTTTGGGCGGTAACGCCAGTAGTGAGATCCGTGTACATACCTTGGGTATCTATGGGCACTTCGAACGAATCCTAAAAAAGTTGGATACGGAGCATTATCCCAATGGGTCCGCGGAGGCTAAATTGGACCAAGAAAAAAGGGATAATAATGTTAAAAGCTATGATAACATTGACTTATATCTCAATTGGAGGGCCTACGATGCCGTTGCCAAGAACGACACCGTACGATATGTCGATGCCCGGCATACCAGTTCTGGCGAAAGAAAACGATTTTCTGCACCCTATTTTGTCGATTCTACCGGCGATGGCTGGATCGGGTATTGGACAGGCGCTGAATTTTCATATGGCCGTGAAAGTGTAGATACCTATGGCGAAGAATGGGAAGAATGGGGCGAATTATGGAGTCCGAAAGAAGCGGATAATGCGGTTATGGGTTCTTCGGTACTGTGGGGGTCAAAAGTGACGGATACCGTGCAAAAATTTCCTAAAGTGGCTTGGGCCATGCCCGTTGCTAAAGAATATGAAGAGGTTAATGGGGAGTGGCAATGGGAATTCAGCCGCAACGATTTGAACCAAATCGATGATGCCGAAGAAATACGCGATCATATGCTAAGGGCGATTTATGGATCTTTTGCCAATGCAAAGCAGCATTCCGAAAATGTTACGCGTAAGCTTGAATGGGTATCTTATCTGGTAGGTAAACGCGAATCGCGAAGATTGGTCGGTGACCACGTCTTCACCTTTAACGATGCCAAGGCCGGAACAAAATTCCCTGATGCAGTTGTCATTGAGACTCGGGAAGTCGACGTGCATTACCAGACGGTGCTCGAAGACGAGAAAAATCCTGATTTTATCTCCGAGGCATTATTCTATAAAACTCCGCAATATTATATTCCCTATAGAAGCCTATATTCCAAAAACATCAATAACCTTTTTATGGCGGGAAGAAATTTCAGTACTTCCCATGCCGGGCTTGGTGGTCCCAGGGTCATGCGCACCACGGGTCAAATGGGCGCAGCAGTAGGTTTGGCAGCCTCACTTTGTAAAAAATACGATGTTAATCCAAGGGAAATTTATACAGGATATTTGAATGAATACTTAAATTTGATAGAGACCCAGAAATATATTAAGATTCCGGAATCCAAACAATGAGCTATAAGGTCGAAATCCTTGCATTTTTTTTTGTGGCCGCAGGTTTTGCCCAGTTCGGTACCCCGACTCTTATTTCCGAACAAGCAAGACAAAATGGCTTGATTCAGCGCCCAGCATTCTATATTCTAGACTGGGCGTATGGAACCCAACTTAAGGAAAAACAGACCACACTATCAATCGAGGTCGATTCCATGGGGCTGCAGGAAGTCAATGTATTGGTCGATACCGAGGAACGCCCCGTACTCTATACATCCGATATTTTGACCCCAGTTTGCGCTGATGGGGATTGCCGCTTGATGGAAATCCGGTTGTATTGGACACTATTGGGACAATATGCAGGTTTTGACCATTACCGAAATGCACCTTTGACCAAACATGATCATGATGAGTTTCAGTCCGCGGATTATTTGAAACTGCACCAATTGCTAATGGATAACAACTCCATATTAAAACGTAGAAAAATAGACGAACTGGTCGACAAACCCAAGCAGCCCAAAATGGAAGGTGTCGATGCAGTGGCGGGGGCAACCATTAAAGAGGTAAAAGAGTCCGTTGTGGGCGGGGCCTTATATTCCTGCTACACCGCATGGCATCTCGTTCATGGCCCAATTAAAGATGCGATTCAAAAACGCACCTTGTCATCGCTCGATGATGATATGGTACTACGAATGTTAGGTTCAGGTAATACCGATTATCAAATGTTCGCACTGAAAAGACTGACCGAAAATCAATACGAGGCAAACTATCTTCGAATCGCGGAAATATTCGAAACGGGTATTCCTCTGGTGCGTAATTTTATCGTTAAGAACCTTCCCGATTCCTTCTGGAATTCCGAAGAATTGCAAAGACCCTTTTGGAAAAGTTTTTCCAAAGTGGATATCAACAGTCGCAGTCTTTTGCTTAATCATCTGGCCGAAGTACCTGAACCTGTTTTAGAAAACCTTTCGGTACAGCTGAAGAACATGACTAAAAATCAAATAAAAGTATTTTTGGCTCATCTAGAGGAATCTGAAAGTATAAATTCTTTAATTCAAACAAACCTTAAAGCTTTCTCAAATTCAGATACGGAAACCAATGCCTATTTGGTTAAAATTTACATGGAGGATTTTCAACAAGAATATTAATTTGACACTAATTTTATGATTTCATTCCTTATTTCAATAGCCGTTTTAATTCTTGGATATGTTATCTATGGAAAGTTTGTAGAGAAAATATTTGTGGTCGAACCTGAGCGAGAAACCCCGGCCGTTCGACTGCGTGATGATGTTGATTTTGTACCGCTACCGGCCTGGAAAATTTTCTTGATTCAATTTCTCAATATTGCTGGTCTCGGACCAATTTTTGGGGCAATAGCAGGTGCCATGTTCGGTCCAGCTGCTTTTCTTTGGATTGTACTGGGAAGCATTTTCGCGGGGGCCGTGCACGACTATCTTTCGGGCATGCTATCCGTTCGCCACGACGGGTTGAGCATAAGTGAAATAACCGGTATTTATTTGGGAGAGAACGTAAAGTATTTTATGCGATTTTTTACGGTGGTTCTATTAATTTTTGTCGGAACGGTCTTTTTGGTCGGCCCGGCGAAGATTATCGATGGTATGACCGGTAATTTATGGGGCATCTGGATCTGGGTAAGTATTATTTTGGTCTACTATGTTTTGTCAACGCTTTTACCGATAGATAAACTGATCAGTAAACTCTATCCTATTTTTGGCATCGCAATGTTGCTCATGGCCATTGGTTTGTTGCTTGCCCTATTTTCGGGCGACTATCAAATTCCCGAACTGGTGCCCTCCAATATTCGGAACATGACCACGAATCCTGAAGAAACCCCGCTGTTCCCGATTTTATTTGTCACGATTGCTTGTGGTGCCATATCAGGCTTTCATGCTACACAATCACCTCTTATGGCCCGATGTATGAAAAATGAACGTTTGGGAAGGAAAATATTTTTCGGCACTATGATTACCGAAGGTGTGGTGGCTTTGATCTGGGCCGCCGCCGCGATGACCTTTTTTGGTAATGTAACCGAATTGAACGATGCGATGCTCGCCAATAACAACAATGCGGCATGGGCTGCAAATGAAATTTCCCTAAACATGTTGGGCAGTGTTGGGGGTATTCTCGCGCTGTTGGGCATCGTGGCCGCACCGATTACATCTGGCGATACCGCTTTTCGCTCGGCACGTCTCATTTTATCTGATGTTTTCAAATCAGATCAGAAGAAAATCTGGAACCGACTTTTTATCAGTCTACCCTTGTTCATCATTGCCTTTGCATTGACCCAAATCGATTTTGGAATTATCTGGCGCTATTTTGCATGGAGCAATCAGACGTTGGCAACGGTGGTACTTTGGACGATTACCGCCTATTTAATTTATGAGAATAAAGCCTATTGGGTCACCCTTTTACCGGCACTTTTCATGACGATGGTTTGTAGTACCTATATTTTGGTGGCACCCGAGGGATTTCAGCTACCGAATCATATTGCCTATATGGGTGGTGCCGCTACAACTATTTTAATTTCATTGCTTTTTTGGAAGTACACAACACAAAGGAAAAAAGTTTTTGTCGGCGTATGAGATATCTTCCCAAAATAGAACGGGTCTACTATATTCCATGTTGATTATGGGCATGCCTCAGATTTTTGAAGCACACTGTTTCAAAGACTAAAAGCTAAATACCGATCGCTCGATTTCGTACCGCCCTTGCCACCACCACAGGCGATAACTACATATTGTTTGCCGTCTATTCTGTAAATGCTTGGTGTGGCATAGCCTGCTGCGGGCAACTTATATTTCCATACTTCTTCGCCAGTAGCTTTATCGAAGGCCCTGAAACATTCATCGATAGTCGATGCTATAAATAGCAACCCGCCGGCGGTTACCACCGGCCCTCCGTAATTTGCGGTCCCGGTTTTGGGAATACCTCTTTTGGTCAGTTCTTCATACTCGCCCAAGGGTACCTGCCACGCCAAAGTTCCTTTGTTCAAATCTATGGCGGTCAATGTGCCCCAAGGGGGCTTTATGGCCGGATAGCCTTCCGGATCAAAAAAGCGGTTGTACCCCGTATGGTTGTATTTTGAAATCCGTTCGTTGGCCTCCTTACCAAATTCATGCATATCTTCCACTGTAGTTTCGAGTCCGAAGATGTAATTGATGACCGCTGTTTTTTCCGCTTCGGATATGTGTTTGAAACCGGGCATAAAACCGCCTCCGTTATTAATAACTTCCATAGCTTCCTTTACCGTGCTTCTTTCTGCGATACCTTTCAGGGAAGGATAGGTGCCCGAAGCATCGCCCTCCATCGACTTACCATGGCACATAACGCAACGGGATTGGTATACGAATCCACCCGGATTCTGAGGTTTTTCGGCTTCGGCAGTAGCCTTTTCCTCCATGGTAATAATACATGGTATTTCTTTGGCATTGACGAACAGCAATCCGGTTTCTGGGTCAAATGCCGCACCGCCCCAACCTCCTCCTCCATCAAAGCCTGGGAAGACGACTGTGCCCTGTTCACTAGGTGGAATAAAAGGCTCTCCGGTGCGCAAGGTCGCCAACCGTTTGGCGACGGAATCGTGTGAGACCTGTGTAATATCGGTGACATCAGCCATGGTAAAACGTTGTCGTGTAAAAGGTGGAGGTCTTACTGGAAAAGGTTGTGTCAATGAAGCGAGTTCCCCTTTTAGGTCGGAAGGCGGAACTTGCCGTTCCTCCACCGGAAATAAAGGTTCGCCACTTTCTCTGTCAAGTAAAAAGAGGAAACCCGATTTGGTATGCTGCGCAACGGCATCGATTCGTTTGCCATCGTGTTCTACGGTGACCAAGGCAGGTGGCGCCGGAACGTCACGGTCTTGTATATCGTGGTGTACGGTCTGAAAATGCCACAAGCGTTCCCCGGTATTGGCGTTCAAGGCCAGAATACAATTGGCAAACAGATTATCGCCCAAACGGTTACCGCCCCAAAAATCAAATGATGCGGATCCAGTGGGTACGTAAACAATTCCGCGTTCTTCGTCCAAACTCATTCCGGACCAGGCATTGGCACCACCTATATTTTTATAAGCTTCTTCGGGCCATGTTTCGTAGCCGAGTTCCCCAGGTTGTGGAATAGTATTGAACGTCCATTCGAGATTTCCGGTCTTGACATTGAAAGCCTGTATAGTGCCTGGGGCCGCATCGGCATTTTCCGAAACCCGGGTTCCGAATATGATTTTATCTTGATAGATAGTACCCGGCGAGGTTGAAACCACGAAACGTTCTTTTGCCGCTTTTCCCAAACCTGCTTTGAGCGATGCTTTGCCGTTGGTTCCGAAACGCTGTACAAGGTCGCCCGTTTTTGCATCTAGACAAAATAATACGGCCCCGGCCGTAAAATAGATGCGCTCGTCATTACCTTCTTTGTGATATGTTACCCCACGGTTAAAGTTCATACCAAAATTGATTTCGGTATTAGGGTTATGCATCCATATTTGTTCCCCCGTAGCAGCGTTCAAGGCGAAAATTTTCAATTTGGGGGAACTGCCATATAATATGCCATCGACGATTATAGGGTTGCATTGCATCTGCGATTTTCCATCGGCCTCTGCATCACCCGTTGAGAATTCCCAAGCTACTTTTAATTGGTTTACATTCTCTTTGGTGATTTGATCAATTGGAGAATATTGGGCGCTGTTGTTACCGCCCAGATAAGCGGGCCAATCATTGCCGGCCTCTTTTATCGAAGAAGATTCGTTTTTACAATTGGTAAAAAGACATAAGACGATAATCGCAAAGTAGCACCTGTTGATTTGAGACATACGTCGAAGAGCTATTCTGATTGTAATCATAATCCAGCAGTATTCCGAGTAAACTTCCTCGTAAAGGCATAGTTTACCCCGTTTCAAGATTAAATATAGTAAACAATCGCGTTGCTGCAGGTAACTATTAAATTTGGAAGATGGATTTATTCGGTATTGACATCTAAAACTTGGGATACGTATTAACAAGGGCTTTCAAATTCAATAGTATTTGGGTGCTATGATAACATCTCGTTCAGACCAGCTATCGGAAGTATAACTTAATAATTTAGGAGTCTCTTCACCTCGCGCACTGGTAATTTAATTTTCGCAAACAGTTCTCATTTCAATATAGTTTGTTTCGAGCTTCTTTGGTTTATCCATTTGGTAAACCAATCTTAGCCTGATAGCCTACCCCCTTAAATTTGAGAGATGCCCCCGTTCAATTGGCAAAACTAATTTTTCTCCATCTCCATTTTTGATGGCCGCGGACGTTTACGGAAAGAATTGGGCTTGCCGGTTTCACGGTCGAATTCATCGGGGGTTCTGAAAGTAGGCAAACTATCTTTGGTCGACTGTCGAATGTTTTTCAACTCAGACCGCATGGCCATAAGGGTTTTTTTATAATCGGGATTACCAGCAAGGTTCGCTAGTTCGTAAGGATCATTGATTACATCGTATAATTCTTCCGCAGGTCTTTGCGAAGTAAAACAGGCCATCTGGGCCTCAGTTAGTTCACCTTTCGCCTTTAGTTTCAACATAGCCTGAAATGTATCGCCTACAAAGGCATCTGCAGGGGGAGTATTGGGTAAATCCGTGTAGAAATTACGAATGTACTTGTATTTTTTGGTGCGAACTGCCCTAGTATAATCTTCATAATCGTGCCAGTGGTCTTCCGCATAAATGCTATTTCTTATAGTAGCCTCGGGATTGGTCAGCAAAGACGAAAAATCCATTCCTTCAAAGGTCGAAAGTGGCTCTAAGCCAGCAAGACCTAAAAAAGTTGGGGCAATATCGATGGAGCTCACCAAACTTTTAGATGTGGAATTAGGTTTTATTTTCTTAGGCCATTTTACGATCCACGGGGTTTTAATACCTCCATCGTATAAAGTGGTTTTATCTCTCGGGAAGGGTCTTCCGTTATCGCTTATAAAAAGAATCACGGTATTTTCCGAAACCCCCTGTTTTTCCAATTCTGAAACAATCTTACCAACATAATCATCAAGGCGTGTAATCTCGTTGTAATAATGGGCGAAATCTTGACGGACTTCTCCAGTGTCGGGAAAATAGGGAGGAAGTACCACATCTTCGAGCGAATGTGGGCTATCGATAATTCCTTCGGAATACGGGCGATGCGGGTCAACGGCGGCCAACCAAAGGAAAAAGGGGTGGTCTTTGGGCCTTTGCTGTAGAATTGGCACCCAGTTTTCGCAGCCGCTACCATCTCCTTTTTGCTTTGTTTTTTCTCCCTTGGCGGATAATTGAAATCCTGTTGTACCTACGTCGGCCACCAGATCAAAACGATTTTTGATGGAATGGCCGAGATGCCATTTCCCCGCCTGCGCCGTCCAGTAACCAGAGGCCTTTAGTTTTTCAACAAAAGTTACTTTCTCAGAAGGCAGCGGCCAATGCAATTGCTCGGCATCGGTGTTATGTGGATATAGGCCCGTAATGATGCTCGTTCTACTCGGGCTACAAGAACTGGTGGTCAAAAAAGCATTGTCAAAACGCATTCCGTTCTTTGCCAGTTTATCTATATTGGGCGTTTGAATATGCGGATGTCCGTAGGCCCCGCTATCATCCCACGCCATGTCATCGGCAATGATAAATACGATGTTGGGGCGTTCATCTAAACGTTTTTTCGTCTGTTCTTTTGAATTGCATGATACTAGTAATACCGCGATGCTCAAGAGATAGCTTAGGGCGTTTTTGTTCATAGTGCACTTATTTTGAATATGGATTTAGATTTACCCTCAAAAGATAGTCGTCCGCAGTTATAAATAGATAACGGCCGTTATCGTTGAATTCACAGTTGCCTGTTTTCTTGTCGGTTCTAATCGTGCCGAGATGTTTTCCTTCAGGAGAAATCACTAAAACCCCATCTGGTCCGGCCAAGAAAATATTTCCCGCTTTGTCAATTTTCATTCCGTCGGGAGATTGTTTACTGATGCTTTTTTTGCGAAGTTCGGTGACATCGAAGAACACCCTTTTGTTTTTAATCAGGCCATTCGAGACAATATCATAAGCCAGTATTTTGGGGAAATCCTTATCTGAATCGGCTACATAGAGGGTTTTGTTATCGTTGGATACTGCGATTCCGTTCGGTTTACTGACCTCGCTATCTAAAAGTGTCAATTTTCCATTCTTGCTAAAAAAATAGACTCCGTTAAACCCGATTTCACTTTTTCCGTCGCCCAACCCGAAAGAAGGATCCGTAAAATATAGATTACCGTTCCTGTCATAGACCAGATCATTGGGGGAATTCAATCTTTTGCCCTCAAAATCGGTGATAAGGGGTTCAAATTTTGCGCTGGCCGAATTGCTTATGCTTTTCAATCTACTGATGGCGCGGTCACCCACCTGGCACAATATCAGATTGCCCTCAAGGTCAAGCACCAATCCGTTCGATCCTTTGCCAACGCCTTGACCCGTATACCCTGAAGGAGACATATATAATTGTAATCCGTCTAAATTATTCCATTGGTAGATTTTATTTTCTGGCACATCGGAAAAAAGCAATCTTTGTTTATGGGCTTGCCAAACAGGCCCCTCGGACCAGTTAAAACCTTCGGCCACCAGTTCGATTCGGGCATGTTTTGAAATTAGGGAATCAAATTCTGGGTCTAATCGCTCTATCCATCCGTATGAAGGATACTTTTTAAGGGAATCCAATGCCACCATAAGCTTAGCCTTGAGCCTTTTGATTTCAGCAGATAGTTCTTTGGAGTTCAAGGAATCTATTTCCAAAACATCATTTTCGGTGTCGTAAAATCGACCATCGCCGTAGAGCTTGTACTTTTCGTTCAACACGAATTCTACCGGAGCGAACTGATCTTTGTCCCATCCTGGCTTAGGGTCATAACTCATAAAGACCCAATCTCTCCGATTGGCAAGCCTACCTTCTAAAATAGGTAGGAAACTTTGACCATCGGTATGAAAACCTTTCGAGACAGGAGTCTTTGCTACTTCCAGAATAGTCGGGAGAAAATCTATGGCATCTATAAATTCGTTGTTCACGCTGCCTTCCTTGATATGGCCTGGCCAATTGGCAATAAAAGGCACTTTTATACCCGCCTCGGTAGTCAAGCCTTTGCCTCCTTGTATCGTTAGTTCTCCCATTTTAGAATAAATAGATTGATGGGTGCCGTTATCGGAATACAGTAGTATCAGGGTGTTTTCTCGAAGCTCTTTTTGTTCTAAATTAGTGACAATATCACCGATAAGCTTATCCAAATATTCCACCATATCCTTAAAATAGAGCGTATCATTTTCAAGTCTTTTTTCAGGATTCCGCCAAGCATCGCTTGCAGGAGTCGGGTTGAACGGACCATGAGTCAAAGCCATGGGGTAATAGACAAAAAAAGGTTTCTCGTTTTGCCTGCTTACAAAATCGTTGAGATAATCAACAAAAATATCCGGACCATATTTGCCATTGGTATCCATTAGATACTTTTCGTTTTGATAAATGGTCGGGTCGGCAAAGCGAGAGCCTTTGTCTTCGGTATGAAAAGCATGAAACATACTGTATTCGTCAAAACCGGCACTATCTACTTGCATTCCGGTATTTCGCCGATATTCACTACCGGGATAATCTTGTGGGTCATAACTCCGTAATTGCCATTTGCCGACCATGCAGGTGCTATAGCCCGCATCTTGCATGAGATGCCCGAATGTTTTTTGCTTTTTGTTGAGGATACCAAAGGCCTCCCAATTACGAAAATTATATTTGCCGGTCATTAACTTTACACGCGAGGGTGTGCAGAGCGGTTGCGCATACGCCTGATCGAAGCGCATGCCCGTAGTCGCTAATTTATCAATGTTGGGGGTTTTATAGGAAGTGCCGCCATAAGCACCAATACCTTCATAACCTAGGTCATCGACCATGATGAGGATAACGTTGGGGCGTTCATCAATAGGCTGTCCATTCTGTTTTTCCGAAGAACAAGCTATTGCCAACCACAGAAAAAAAAGCGCACAAGTTCGTTTACCGATCATTAATGATTTTTTTTCTTTTTGTTGAAATGGTTTCCGAGTATCGAAATTCACCCGTTCTTCCGTCATAAAATTGAAAGATGACCTGCGGGTGCTCATAAGCGACCCAACGTTCCTCTCCCAATTGTAGTGGATTATTGAAAACGTTGTTGACCTGTACTACACAGTAGTGCGGATACATCCGCTGTGATCTAGGAATATCATCCAACACAAAACTTGACCATCGAATATCCATTTCACGCTGGTCGAATTTGTAAAGCCCTGATTTGGGGCGATTGCCCTCATCCGATAATCTATGATTAACGGAGTTGTGAGGCCCTGAGCAGAACTCCCAGATATGGTCGGTGATCTTTACGGCAAAACTGTTATGGAGGTCGCCAGTGAGCACGAAAACAGGCTTGTCCAATCCTTCCCAAAATGAGATGAGTTTTTCGCGTTCATCTAAAAAGACCGTCCAAGATTCATCTTTGTTACTAGTCATTTCGTACCCTCCTGCTCCGATATGTGGAATCATAAAAGGCACGGAAGAGAACAAGAAAAAGAAATCAGCATCACTGTTTTTCATTTCCTCTTTGAGCCATTTTCGTTGATCCTCCCCTAAAATCGTCAGCCCTGGTTTATCCCTTTGCTGGGTGTCGTGCCATTCGCGATGCGTTCGGGTATCCAACAGAAAAAAATCACAATTGCCTACAGTGAATTTTGAGTAAGATTTTCGGGCGATGGAGTAGTTTCCTGAACCGTTAGCGACGGCCGGGGGTGAAATGCGTAATTTATTTTTATTGATGACCTCTACAATATCGTACACTTTTGAATTCGGATTTCCATCATCGATAGAATCCAAAGTAATGTCATCAACACCAGCAGTTGAAGTTCCCCAATGCACATGCAGATTGCCCCTTTGAGATAAATCAAGTTTGGTAAAATCAGCTTTGGGATCCATTAAAATGTCGGAACTCTTTTTGAATTTACCTTTGCCAAAATGAACCTCTTGTTTGAAATCAATCGGATTTGCCCAACCGAGATAGTCGTACCAAGCAGCAGTCCCAATATCTCGAAAAACCGTTCGTCTGTCCCTTCGGCCGGCCGTCCCCGCACCCCAAAGGTCATTAACCAATTCATGATCGTCGAAGGTAAAATAGGAAGGCACATTTCGATGCCATTCGGCCAAATTTTGGGCCTTGCTAAGATAAGATTTGTAGTTTTCCCACACCCCTACCACCGTCGGGGCATGGGTCACTATTCTTGGTTGATCACTTTTCTTTAGCCTATTGGTCTTGAGCCATTCTGATGGTGGATAATCACGTTTTTCCTCATACAACCAATCACCATTCATTACGGCGAAATTGATGTCGTCTTTGACCTCCTTCAACATTGTAGTATATGTAGGTAAACTTGGGCCAATGCCATTGGCCGGGTTCTGGCTGGCGCATGATCCGTATTCGAAGCGAAAATTGAATAGCCCTTTTGGGTTAAGTTCCTTATCTATAAAGTCTTTGGTATGGGGCAAGGTTCTAAAACTGCCCATTTTGCTCTTTTCATCCTTCAATTGTAGGTAGTAGCGATATTTCGTGTCGGGCTCTAAATCAGTCAATACGCCCCATCCTGTATTATCATCGGATAAAGTGGTGTTAACTAGTATTTTTGCGGGCATACCCGATGAATCTTCCTTTTGAAACACCACAAGGAAGCTTCCTGGCGAAGAAGTTCTGCCCCATACCCTTAGCGAGTTATGGGTCAGGTGGCCTAAAATGGGCCCGTGTGTAATTTCAATCGGTTCTTGGCCGGTCGCCTCTAAAAACATGAAACATAGTACTATTGCGAACTTGTATTGAAACGGCATATCCATTTATTTCAGTTTTATATTCATTTGCCCATCTTTCAAAGGATTGCAACTAAAGTAACCATAATTCCTAATAATAAGAAGGGCCTTACTTTTGGTAAGGCTCCACTGGAACTAACTAACTCAACTCTATTTTAAACGTTTTAGCATTTGTTGTATCATACACTTTAACTTCTCATACCTATAAAAAATACAAGGCTGGTGTACACGAAATTCTGGGCGTCTGCCTTTTGCTGCGTAATACCAATTAATGTCATACTACAAAACACCAATCGACCTATGCCGGATGGCAGTTCAGTAAAGTTACTTAGGCGGAAGTACCAACGGGGAAATTTCAAAGGTCTCCCCGTAGCCGGGCATCTGACCTTCATTCCATAACTCTTGGTCTTTCAAAGAGTAGAACCATAAGGGTGTAATAAAACCGTGTGTCCATTTTTGGGTTTCGGCAACCATTTCTTCGAGCCGTTCAGGATATCTGCCGCTGAGATTTTTCTTTTCTCCCAAGTCATTTATAATATGGTGCAACCGCCATGGTTCATTTGCCACTCGGGTAATTTTCCAGTCGCCTTTTCGTGCGCCCACGTCGTTATGTCCATGGCGATAACGCAGGGTGTAAATCATTTGGTCTTTGTAGGCATCCGTGGCGGCCAACAAGTCGTTCATGATGTTTTTTCCATCTAGTTTCTTGCCGTTGGGCACTTTACTTTGCGCGAGGCCTAGAAATGTAGGGTAAAGGTCAAGAGATGATACCGGGTGATCATAGCGTTGCCCAGCATTCATTTTTTCAGGCCAATGTACGAACATAGGCACGCGAAAGCCGCCTTCCCACGTATCTCCTTTTTTTCCTTTGAGCGGATAGTTATTGGCACCGTGGTCGGTATTTCCACCGTTATCACTTAAAAATACAATGACCGTATTTTCGTACTGCCCGGTAGCTTTCAACGTTTTTACAAGTTCTCCTACGCCCCGGTCGACGGCATATACCATTGCTGCATAAGTTTTTCGGTCATTGTCTTGAATATCATCAAATTTCGCCATGTCCTCCGCCTTTGCCTGTAAAGGAACATGAGGTGCGTTGTATGACAAATACATAAAAAACGGTTTGTTCTTCGCCTTGGCATCTTGAACAAAACGCGAAGCTTCACTCGAAAATGCATCTGTCAAGTACTCCGTTTGCGTCACTTGTTTCCCATTGTGTTCTAACGGAAAAATGTAGTCGCGAATGTTTTTATTTCCGGCCTTACGTTGCTTTTCGTAGGTAGCCCTATATTGCTCAGGAAAGTAGTCATGACCTCCTCCTAAAAATCCGTAGAAATCATCAAAACCTCTTTTGTTAGGATGGAATTTTGGTGCCGAACCAAGATGCCATTTGCCAACGATTCCGGTATGGTATCCGGCTTCTTGTAGGGCTTTGCTCAAGTAAGTTTCATTCAAGGGAACGCCCATATTGTCGCTGTCATTTTCACTGCTATTATGAGGTAGATTATAGGGAGTACCTATTATTTGCGGATAACGCCCTGTTAACAATGCAGCACGACTTGGCCCGCAAAACGGATGGGCGACATAAGCCGAAGTGCATACGATACCCTCTTTAGCCAAGAGGTCTAATTGCGGGGTAAGAATATCGGTAGCACCGTTAAACCCTACATCGGCATACCCAAGGTCATCACAAAGAATAACTAGAATATTGGGGCGATTTTCTTGTGCACAACTGAAATTCGTAAGCATCAATAGGGTAGCGCATATGAAATGCTTCACTAAGTTGGAGTAAGTCGTCATGCTATTCTCTGTTAGTACGTATTAGTTCATTTTACTTATAGGTATGATTTTGCCAGATTGCCTTGCCATCCTTTATTGAATTGTTCCAATAGTTTCATAACTAAATCGGGATTACTTTCCGCAATATTTACCGTTTCATTGGGGTCTTTTTGATGGTCGTACAGTTCAAAATAGATTGGTTTTGCCTGAGGGTCGGTATAATCTTTCCAAACGATAAAACGGTAGTTGTCGGTTCGCATTGAATATCCCATCAGGCGATTTTCGAACAAATCCCTGTCCCATTTATCTTTTTGTTGATGAATGATACGGCCTTCAACCTCATTGATAAGTGGTCCGAAATAGGTTTCCCTCATCCCTTGTGAAAGTGGATTTGCCGCCCATTCTCGTAAAGCGGGTGATGGAAATTGGCTAAAGGCAGCTTGTTTCCATGCTGTTTTTGGGTCGGAAAGTAAAGGTTTAAAACTTTGGCCTTCTAGATGATCGGGCAAAGAAACTCCCGTTAATTCGCACAAGGTTGGATACATATCTACCAATTCGACCAAGGCATCCGTTTTTTTGCCCCTACTTCCTTTTGGCATATCGGGTGTCCAGATTATCATGGGCACTCTGGTTGCAATTTCGTAATTGGTCGCTTTTCCCCAAATACCCATTTCCCCTAAATGCCAGCCATGATCGCTCCAAACTATAATAATCGTGTTATCGCGTACTCCGGCCTTTTCCAAGGATGTTATCATTTTGCCGATTTGAGCATCTACATAACTGACGCAGGCTAAATAGGCATGTTTTAAAGTTATAGCTAGCTCATCACTGATAGGCCCCTGTTTTGGAATGCCACTTCGCACCCTTAATTCAAAGGAGGGATGCAATCCCATTTGAGCTCCATTAATCGGAGCTTCGGTTTGAGTTGTTAGATGAATGCTGTCCCTTTTATATAAATTCCAGTACTTCTCAGGGGCAAGCCAATCTAAATGTGGTTTCTTCATTCCCAGGCCTAAAAAGAAGGGTTTATCGGGATTTTTTTCTAGCATATCTTTCAGGGTTGCTATGGCAAGTTCGGTATTATAGCCATCCTCATAAAAATGATCGGGCACATTGGCCTTTTCATAGGCAGGTCCTTTACCCAATCCCCTTTTTGCTGCATCAGCACCGTATTTTGCTATCATATCTGCTTTGTTCACCCTATACATTTCCTGATTTTCAGGCAAGGCAAACCCTCCAGGGGTTTTTGAAGGTTGTACCGTCATTTTATCGGCTGCCGGTTTTCTGCTCCATGAAAGTTCGCCATCACCAAACTTGCTATTATGGTATATTTTACCGGTATGCACGGTTTCGTAACCATTGGCCCATAAGTGTTGGGGCAGCGTTATAATATCAGGATTTGCATCGCGAAAATAGGTGTAGTTTTCAATGACCCCAATCGTCTCGGGTCGGGCACCGGTCATCAAGCTAGCTCTCGATGGGCTACAAATCGCTTGCTGACAATAGGCGTTTTCAAAAAGAAGTCCATCGCCGGCCAATGCATCTAAATTTGGTGTGATCGCTATTTCAGAGCCGTAGGCACCTAACTCTGGTCTAAGGTCGTCAATGGCTATAAAAAGAATATTCGGTTTTTGCTTTGTCTTTTCTTCACGGTTTTTTTCTTCTCCTTTGCATCCGAATATGGATACCAATAGAATCAGTATAACGAACGGGAACTTCATGTGACTATATTTTAATTTTGGGGAGTTATGACGATATCATCGATATAGAATTTTGATGCTTTTTTCTCTGGAATATCTGCCGAACGGACTTCTATCTTAAACTGGTCATTGGCGCTGGAAGCACTTGTTTTGGTAATTTTCTTCTCAATGGCCACCCATTTTCGGCGTTCCAATCCGCTGAGGTCAATTGGGATTTCCATTTTCGGATTCTCAAACGACAGGAATATGTTTTTGACGGCACGACCTTGATCTAGCCAAACTTTCATTGACAATGTATATTCACCTTTGGGAATATTTATCGCACCTTCAGGAGAAAGGGCAATGACCTTTTCAGTTTCTAGTTTTTCGTTCTTTCCGAAGCCTGAAAATTCAAGACTGTTCACTCCGGAAAAATAATCGCCTTCAACAATTTTGAAGTACTTTCCAGAAAGACTATCGATTTCCCAAAACTTTTGGTACTCGTTAGGAACCGAACTTTCAGGCACCATTTTTAACGGTCTTGGAACATCTTCGAATAGAATAGGACCTTCGAAACCATAAAATTGACGCGCTAAAAGATTGTCCGTCGGTTTTTGCCAAACGCGTAGATATTCTATTTCAAAATCTACAGGAAGTTCTTTCTTATCAGGCATCCCCAGCCAAAAGAAAATCTCGGAATCGAGCCAAACTTCCATAGGATTATTAAGTACCCAATCAAGACCCACATCGTCTTGTGTGAAATGATGAATCAGTTCACCATCAATGAATAGACTCAAATAATCTTCGCCCCAATCTGCCCCGTACACATGAAACTCATCCGCTACCCGATAGGGCAAACGTTCTACATACTGAAAAACGTTTGTTGGTCGTTCTGCTGGCGGACTCCAATCATGTGCGGTGGATAAAGAACTGGTAGCCGTTATTTTCTCCCCCTTTTTCGGCTTGCCCATTTGCTCGAACACATCGAGTTCCTGCTGATAACCAATACCCCAAAAAGCCGCTGTTATGGCAGCATTTCCAGCCTTGGATTTGACTTCCATATAGCCATTTAAAAATCTTTTTTTCGTAATGACACCTGCCGTAGTGACGGGCATGGGCTTCTCTTTGAACTCACCATATTTGGCGGTACCCATGGCACCATCGGTATAAGATTCTTGAATGAATTCGTATTTTGGTTCCCAAGCTGTTCTTAGTTTGAGCTTCCCTTTATGTACTCGCACATTGTGTGGAACGAATTGCGAAGGAGCACGACCTTTCCAAATGTAATAATCGCCATTTTCTCCTTCTATAAACCATTTGTTTCGGTCTAGTTCTTTGCCTTCGAACTCATCACTGATTTCTTCGTTCAGTACCCATCCACCTTCGTTGTTCGGGTCCGAAGAGGGATATAATTTTTCAGCCTGTGCATTAGTTTCGCTGACTAAAAAAAGTACTAAAAGGCAAAAACATATATACTTCATCATTATTTTTTTTTAGGTGCTAATACTAATTGCACTTCTTCAATAGTCATGTTTTTGGTCTCACGCAAATAGAAATAAAGAATAACCAGACCTATCAGCACAATGATTGCGTAGAATAGCAGGGTCGAGCTAATGCCCATTGTTGCCAGCTGCCATGGGAAAAATTTTTGAACTAAATAACTCACCGTACTGGTAACCAATACAAAAAACGGAATCGCTATTCCCCTATTCGAAATGGGAAATATCTCAGAAAATAATACCCACATTACTGGCCCGACGGAAAAATGAAATGCCGCGATAAAACTCAATATTCCTATTAAAATTAAAAGTCCATTGATGTTGGCCGCTTTTTGAAGTAAAAGCCCAGAATAATCTCTTGCATCGTTTTCTCCAATGGTTTCTATTAATGCGGTTTTAAAACCGATATCGCTATCATACGAAATATCAACCAAAGGATTCAGGCGTTCAGAATTCGGAATTTCAGATAGTTCAGTTACCGCATCTTTCGAAATAGAATAGTTGGCCGTTTTGAAGCCATAATAACAAATGCTTAAACTCAAAACAATCCAAACCATACCCCAAATAATCATTGGCCTACGGCCTATTCTATCTACCAACAGCAAACCTAGAACTGTAAAAACGATACTGACCAAACCTATCCAAATTGCCTGGGCAAAAGCAGCGTCGGTTCCAATGCCCAACTGTTCAAAAATTGTAGGGGCATAGAATAGTATTGCATTGATTCCCGTTGCCTGTTGTGCAATGGCAATGGTCATAGCGATAATCAAAGTAATGCGCATTGGTTTACTAAAAATCTCATTTAGTTGTGCAACCATTGAACGGTCTTGATTGCCGTTTTCAAGACTCTGCTTCATTTCAGTAATCTGCACCGCAACTTCGTTTTCTGGAATTACCTTTCGCAAGGTCGCTTCGGCCTCTTCCGTTCTACCCTTATATACCAACCAAGCAGGACTCCTTGGAATGAAGAACAATAGAATCAACCATAGTAAAGCGAATAGCACTTCAGTACCCAACATGTAGCGCCAAGTATGTTCATTAATGCCTAAGGTCTGAATCCAAGAAGCTTCCGAATCTACCAGCCCAAGAATAAGATAGTTTACAAAATAAGCTGCCGACAAACCGACCACAATGTTGATTTGTGTCATGGACACGAGTTTTCCACGCCATTTGGGAGGAGCGATTTCCCCGATATACATCGAAGCCATAGAAATGGAACTAAATGCCAATCCGCCAAGAAAACGGGCGGCAATCAATGTCCAGTATGACGGCGCAATTGCTGAACAAATTGCTGAAACCAGATAGAAGGCCGCTGCTATTATCAGTGCGGTTTTTCGACCATATTTGTTACATGCATAGCCTACAAAGAGCAGCGCAAGTAGAACACCCATGGCTGGAGCACCTACTACAGAACCCAATTCCAGTTCATTTAATGAAAAATCTCGGGTTATGAATTTTGTAGTGCCCGAAATTAGGGCGGCATCCAAACCGAAGACAAAACCACCCATGGCTACAATCGTTGCGTAGGTAAATGCATTTCTTTTATGGTTGGCCATGTGTCGTTGGTTTTGTGGGTGTTAATAATATAGTCTACGTTCTATTTTGCAGCGCTTGGGATATACGTCCCTAAAGTCCCATCAAAGGGGCAATTCCTTTTTTCAACTTCTAGTCCCAGATTATCGGCATAAAAACAGTCATTTCTCCTTGTCCACGATTGCTCCACGCATAATAGGGAATCAATTGGGTGGAGAATGTTTCCAATTTCGGTTTGCTTACTTCGTTATACATACCTTTTAACTTGTCTTTTCGGATGAGCAAATCAGTCTCGATAGTAGTTACCCCACCAAATAATTCAGGTTTGTGAACGGGTTTCAACTCTTTGGCGCTGGATATATAGGCGTCCGTAATATCGGTTCCTTCGGGAAGGTCTACTGTTTCTAGCGTATATACTACAGGCCCTCTTTTTACGGCCACTTGGTTCCGTACTTCTTCGATTCTAGGATGGCCCTCGATGAATTTAGTATCCATGGGCATGTCCAAAGAAATTACATCTCCAGCTGACCATTGCCGTTCGATTTTGGCAAAGCTTCCGGGTTCAACATTATCGATTCCTTGACCATTTACTTTCAAGGAACTCCCTTTAGCCCAAGCAGGAATTCTTAGTAGCATCTCAAAGGAATCAGCTTTACATTCTTCAAAAGTTATCTCAACCGTACCATCCCAAGGGTAATTGCTTTTTTGGGAAAGTTTTATTTTGGAACCATCTACTAAAGAAGTATCTAGATTATTTCCTCCATAAAGATTGACAGCGATTCCATTTTCAGACTTACTATACGCCCAGGCCGGAGATTTGGCCACCGTACGCACCAAATTTGGTGGGCAACAAAAACAGTATAAATAGGGCTGTCTTTCAGGGAATTCCACATTCATTTTATCATAATCCAAAGCCCCATCGATTTTCCGAAGAGGGTTTGAATAGTAATAATCTTTTCCCTCAATACCGATACCTGAAAGTCCGCTATTGTGCAAAACCAATTCCATCACGTCCCCGTGATGGGATTCTCCGGTCAAGGTCAACATCCTATAATTGAACATCGCATTACAAATATTGGCACAGGTTTCATTGTACGCCGTCATATTCGGCATCATGTATTCGTCGATAAAACCCTCTTCGATTTTATCTAAACGGGATGACCTACCATAATGTGCTTGCCCCACAGCACCAGTAACATACATTTTCTTTTGGGTCACGTTATCACAAAGTTTATCAAGCGCATCGATTAGCGCTTTTTCTCCTGTTTCAGCATACACGTCCGCAGCTCCTGCATAGTAATACAAGGCTAATACAGCATGACCTACAGCTTCCGTCTCTTCTCTTAAAGGAATACGTTCTTGCACCATATCACCAATGGGGTAGCCCTCGGTAGTAGCATCTTCAACAATATCATACGTACCGCGCAAATTGATAAATTCTTCGGCCAATTTTAAATAGCGTTTATCACCAACAGTTCGGTATAATTCTACCAAGCCCATGATTTGCGTCTGATTGAAACCAAAACGTTTTAATTTGTCCGTAATCGGAACGAAAAGTTGGTACAGATAATCGGCATGTTTGACAGCGATATCTAAAAAATTTGCTTTGCCTGTCACCCGATGATGAATACAGGCGCTGGTCAATAAATGCCCGCTATTGTACAATTCGTGATATCGTCGGTTGGAAAACGGTTTAATGCTTTCATCGATAATGGCTGGAGTCGATAAATAGCCGTTGGCCCATTGCGCTTTGGCAATAACCGCAATTATGTCATCTAAATCATTAAGAATCGTTTCATCTTTATTCACGGCGTAAATGTATACGCTGGCTTCCATCCATTTGTAAAAGTCACCGTCGTGCCACCACTCGCCTTGGTGTTTTCCGTCTTTTAAACCTGCCGCAATCTTAAAATTATTTAATCCATGCCCTGTATCACCTTTCAGTAAACTGCCCATATATGGCACCATTACTTTTTCAGCCTGTCTCCATTTATCGCCCCAAAAACCATCTGTCCATTGGCAATCACCAATGTCAATGCTTTTTAGTTTTACGTGAGGACTGTTGGTATTGTTGAGAATACCTCGGCTATTTTTTTTGCTCATTTTGATGCTGCTATTCTTTGTTTTTTAATCGGTTTGAAGACCGACAGTAAAATGTCCGGTTTTCAATTTTTCATTTTTATCTGTGATGCGATATCCGTATCCGGGAATTGAAATGCCTCCTTCGATTTTCTGCGTTACTGGACCTAAATTAGCAATGACTTCAGTACCCGTAGAAAACCGACTTCGTTGCACTTTAAAATCTGCACTTAGGTATTCATGGCTAACGAGTTCAGCGTAGAACGTTTCTTCATGAACCGGACTCACCAAATCACGAGCCATTTTAACCATCGGGGCCATACCTTCAAATTCATAAGGAGCGAAGAAAATGGTCATTCCTCTCCCGAAAAGCATACTTCTCAAAGCCTTGATTCGGAAATCACCGTTCTCGGTAACCTCATTGTCAGGGTCTTGTATTTTTCCAAAATTTGCGATGGCTTCATGATATACCAAATTAAACAAAGGCGCATGGTGTGAAAGCTGACCCAAAGGTCGATTTTCGAGATAGGTCATTCCCTCGAACATATCGAAATACGGAATCCATTGTTCTTGGCCATGTTCGGTGCCATTTACTAAATTCAAGCTGTCAATATATTTTGCGAGTTCAATTCGACCCTCTTTACCATCTTCACGATAGGCGGCAAAAGTGATATCTGTGATATCCGCTTCCAGACCGAGAGTTGAAATTTCGTTTTCAAAATTCTTTTTGGCTAACCCCTTCTGAAATTTCGGATCGACACGTCCCCATCTACTTCCTGTTTTTTTCAATTTGCCTTCGCTATCTGTTTCCATAAGGCCAGTAGTAAAGTCCGGGTCATTTTCAAGCATAGGAGAATAAGCGTGGTACGAAGAATACAAATACCCATAAGACTTGGCCAAGTCTACGGCCGCTTTTAGTTTTTTAGGACCTCCCAATTCTTCGCTTATAGGGAAATTGTGCGGCACAAAATTGGAGAAGGTTCCCCAAGCGTGTATGAATGCTTTATCAACTTCTAAATCATCATGAATCGATTGAATGATATTTTTCAACTCGTCAAACGTAAAAGCCATACCAGGCATGTTTACGTAATGCGGATATCCACCATAGACTCCAAAATAAATAGCTCCTGGCAATTTACCTACATTGGGGTTTCGGGCAAGTTTCTCTTTTAAGGTCACAAAATGACCGCGTTTGATGGCTTCCTTTTTGTATTCCTTGGCCATATCCACATAATCACCACCCGGAATGAAATAATAAGTGATTTGATGTTTAGTATCTTTCCCATCTAATTTCCATATGGGGTCTAAAAACAATACTCTTTGATATGGTGACATCTTACCTTTTGCATTAAAAAGGTACTGCCCATTATTGTTGATATTGTAAAATAATTCAGGTCGTGAAGCCTCATCGACAATACCCATGACAGCCGACTTTTTATTATGAGTACCCCACCAAGGCATGGTCAAGCCACTCCCATTATTAAATAGGGCCAATGTGCCGACAGATTTGCTGTTGTAAGTCGCATCATCCCATTTGCAGAAACGCCCACCGTTCATTGGAAAAATATAAGAAGGACAAATAATGCCCTGTTTCTGAGGGATTACTCCTGCCCCTTTATCTTCATCCGTTTTTAGGCCGAATTGTCTTGCTGGATAACGTAATTCCGAAAGTTTGAAATTTCCCGACTGTTGTTTCAGAATCTGAACTTCCAATTTTGGGGCGGTAGTATCCAAACGTAACTCAGATGCAATACTCACTCCTGAAGCCACGGTCCCATCTTCTAAAACTGGCTCTGAAAATTTTATTGAAATCGTTTTTTCGTCCTTTTGAACAATTTTGACAGACTTACTTTTAGAAAGGTTGACAGTTTGTTTTAGGCCCTTGTCAGTAGTCAAAGTCAACAATCCGGCAGCATTCTCCCAAGGGTCGGAACCCCATACTTGACCTGATTTTTTTTCTACAACCGTAAAACAACCCGTTACTTCGTTGACCGAAATTTTCAAAGCATCGTTTTCAATTGTAACGACCTTAGGTTTTGGGTCTTCTTCGACATGTGTATTTACAGGTGTGAAACCAAATAATGTTGGAATACACAGAAAGGCTAAGCTTAACGCGATACTTTCAATTGCTTTATTTATTTTTTTCATTTTGTCTCGGTGCTCTTTATAGGAATTAATAAGACTAATGTTGAGGCCAATAGGCATCCATGCGTTGAACATCTTGCCACTCGTACTCTTTTTTGAGCAGCCACCTTGGGCGTTCTAAAGTAGCCTCCCAAGCAAAAAGAGCTTTGTACATTTCTTTATAGCGTTTCGGTTCTTTAGATGCTAGATTATTCAATTCACTTTCATCGGCAGGGAGATAAAATAACTCCGCAGGACGGTCAGGAAAACGAACCAATTTCCAATCCCCTTTTCGCATTGCTGCCCTGGCATCTCTTTTCCAGAAAAGCGTTTCGTGAGGACGCGCAGTTTTTGTTCCGTTAATATAGGGGAGCAAATCGACGCCATCGATATCCATTAAATTTTTGGTATCTCCGCCAGCAGCTGCGAAAAAAGTCGGTAGCAAATCAAAAGTGCTAATCGGAAAATCGTAGGTCGAGTTCGCTTTGACCTTACCCGGATATTTCATCACAAAAGGCACGCGAACACCGCCTTCTAAATGTGTCGATTTAATTCCGCTCAAAGGAAGGTTACTCGATGCATTCTTATCAGAAGGGCCACCGTTATCATTAGTGAAAATAACAATGGTATTCTCATCAATGCCCAATTCTTTGAGCTTGTCCATTATGGTTCCTGTTGCCCTATCCAAAGCCAACGTCATTGCCGCAACGATTTTTCGATTTCCAGTAAGGTTAGGAAATTGGTCCATATCCTCTGGCTTGGCATCCATAGGCGTATGGACTGCATTGAACGAAAGAAAAGCAAAGAACGGTTTATTCGTTTTTGCATTTTTTTCAATAAACAGGTTCGCCTCCTCCGCCAAGACATCTGTCAGATAGCCCTTATGTTCTTCAAAACTACCGAAGTCGCGTTCCATTTTGTTCAACGGTTCCGCAGGTCCTTCAGTATATTCAAAATAACTACGCGCACCGCCTCTAAATCCGTAGAACTCATCGAATCCTCTTTTAGTGGGGTGAAACCGATCTGCCCCTCCCAAATGCCATTTACCATAAACGGCAGTTGTATATCCTTGCTTTTTCAGATAATCGGCCATGGTTATCTCTTCTATTGGAAGCCCCATTTCAGCCCCGTCAACGGCCGATACCGCACTCATAAAACTGGGCACGTTGTTTTCTTCATACCCGAAACGGTATTGTGATTTTCCGGTAATAAGCCCGGCCCTTGAAGGTCCACATGTGGGATGGGTCACATATGCTTGGGTAAATCGAACTCCCTGCGAAGCAAGTTTATCCAGGTTTGGGGTTATCATTTCTTTGCTTCCCTGAAAACCGAAATCGGCATAACCCGCATCGTCGGCAAAAAGGAGAACGATATTGGGCCTCAACCTATCTTGACGGGAAGATTTTTCTTGAGGGGAACAAAAATTGGCGGACAAGAGAATAAAAACAAAGAGTACATTTTTCATTTTAATAACGAATTGATAACCATGAATTTAAGTCCTTCTATTGACATTTTAGAGTTCCGAGAAAGGTTAAACCCGTCTGTACAAAAGAAACAAATTGTGAAGGATTTGGATAAACAGATTTTATCCGCTCACTACACTATTCTACCCTTATTAATGGTACACGAAGAATATCATGGTAAGATTCGGCTTTCAAACGAATAAGCGTAATCAATTTTGGATAAAGTTCCGAATCTCATTTTTAATACAAATGAAATGGTTTTTCAATCCCTCAAAATCGTTATTTGCAATAAATTCCTTATTTAACAAAGAACTGCCCATGCCAACACCCACGGCCCCTGCTTCAAAAAAAGATTTGATATTGTCTCTGGAAACTCCCCCGGTCGGTACGAGTTTGATTTCATTTAAAGGCGCAAGAACATCTTTGATATATTGCGGGCCTAGTTGTGTGGCTGGAAAAACTTTGACTGCAGAGGCTCCGAGATGCCATGCCTTATAAATCTCAGTTGGTGTAAATGCCCCGGGAAAAATGGGAATATTGCGATTTACGCAATTCTTGATCACGTCTTCATCTATAACCGGTGTAACTATAAATTGAGCTCCAGCTTCAAGGGCAATTTTAAGATCTTTAATGGTACAAACTGTGCCAGCACCCACGTTAAGTTCAGGAAACTCTTTGCGCAAGGTAGAAATCAGCGTCACTACACCTGGCGTATTCATGGTAATCTCCAACGTGCTCAGGCCGGCATCTAGATAGGTCTTTGCGATATTCAATACGGTCTCACGCTCCAATCCCCGTACAATGCCAACTATAGGCGACTTGTAATAGCGCTCCCAACTGAAGGAATCATTTGTTTTCATAAAGATGCAGTATTTTTTTCTGTCCGTTAAGCAAGGCGTTTTCCAAGACTTTATCGCCGAAGAAAAATAATTGTTCTTTTCTTAAAATTGTTTCCAATGCCAATTTGTACATATCGAAAAATGGTTCAGGAGCCGCTAAAAAAATATTATCCTCCCAATTTTTTAAGTAGGATAGCTCATCACCAATCAACATACCGCTTAAGGTAAAATAATTGTCCTTCTTTTTAGCGCCATGGAGCAGGTTTTTGGCACGAATGGAAAACAAGTGAGCACTAAGTTGACCTTCAAAGCCTATAGAAAGACCTTCTTTAAAGGCGTTTTTTCTTTTTGTGATCCATTGACAAGTTTCGACGTTATTTGCAAGAATACTTTTTGTTGACAGTAATTCGAAAAGCTCACCTGTCATGAAGCTTTTTAGGGCCGTAAATTCACCCGAATCATAATTAATGTGCTTGCTGTGCGTACCCGGTAAAATAAGCATCCCGTTTTTATACGATTCTAAATACTTTGTGAGACCTAATGCCTGTATTTCTTCCCCCCTCATCATTCCTGATTCGTCTTTGATGCCCGATACCAACAGAATTTCCATCCCATTTTTAAGGGGAATCGCTTTGAAATTTATGCCTTTACCAGCTTCATCAAATGGCATATTTCCGTACTCCAATTCAAGGAGGCCTATGTTGGCCGAGGCCATACCGACCGTGACCACATTTTGGGCTCCGTGAGTATTTCCCATTTTATCAATTTGGTCCTGTAGATACGTAAGGAAGTATTCCGTTTGCCCGAGTTTGTTTTGTTCTAAAAATTTCTGGTACAGTACTTTAATACCTTGATCGGTTTTATGCTCGACTAAAACCGACAACGACCCTGTTTCAACCAATCGAAGTCTAAAATTCGAGGTGCCCCAATCACAACTGATAAAATAGGAGGGATTTGCCATTAGTTTAGTGCCAAAGTTACTCTCTTTTTTACCAAATAATCATCTAGGGCATAGGTCGAACAATCGACCCCGATACCACTATTTTTGACGCCCCCGTGGGGAAGGTAAATATCATACTTTACTCCGTTCAATTGTACTTCACCGAATTCCAGTTTATCAGCGAAGAAATTCAGGGTGTCCTCATTCTGTGAGAAAACATAAGAAGCCAATCCAGCATCGGTGTTGTTGGCCAGTTTGATAACTTCTTCCTTAGTTTTAAAAGGAACGATTAGGGCTACGGGCCCAAAGATTTCCTTTTGTAAAATTGCGGCATTATTATTTTCGATTCGAATCGCCGTCGGTTTAAAGTAATAACCTTTACCGTCGATGGGTTCTCCCCCATAGATCAGTTTTCCTCCTTGTTGTATTGCATCCTTCACGATTTGGTGGACCTTTTCTACCGATTGTGCATTGGCCAAGGGGCCCATATCGGGTTGGTTCTCGCGACCGAATCCTATTTTGGCGTTCTCAAACTTTTCTTTCATGCCCTCCGTAAACTGATCAATCACCGATTCGTGTATAAAAAAACGATTTGGCGCTACGCAGATTTGGCCTGAATTTCCAATTTTTAAAGCTGCGCCGATATTCATGGCAAGATCCATGTCGGCATCTTCGAATACGATGAACGGTGCGTTACCCCCACATTCCATGCTATATCGTTTTATGGAAGTACGTGCGCTTTGCGCGATAAGTTTTTGGGCAGTTTCCGTTGAGCCGATCATGGTAATCAATCTCGGAATTTTACTTTCGCAAAGTGGAATACCGACATCTTGAAGGTCGCCGCATAAAATCGTAACAACCCCTTTCGGGAAGTCTATCTCGGCACAGAGTTCTCCAATAATATAGGCCGACAAGGGCGAAAATTCAGAAGGTTTTATAATGATACTTGAACCTGCAGCCAATGCTGGGCCCAGTTTGAACCCGAGATTTAATAAGGGAAAGTTGTAGGCTAAAAAGGCTACGGCTACGCCCAAAGGCTGCGATACCATGCGATGCTCGTGGGTTCCTTCCTTATCTTCAATCGGAAGGTCATTTCGTTTTTGAATTTCCTCTGAATAATATTTCAAAGAATTTGTAATACTGGTCAGGTCTTCTTCCGAACCTTCCCAAGTCTTGCCCATTTCATGCATGATACTTTTACGCAATAGGTCACTGTTTTCGATAATCTTGTTTCGAAGTTTATTGATCCAGTCTAAACGTTCCCGCAAAGGCAGTTTTGACCAATGCTCAAATCCTTTTTGGGCGGACTTCAATGCCCTTTCGGTGTCAGCGCTACTGGCCCAGGCAATGGTTGCCGCTGGCAATTCATCAGCAGGGCAAATGACCTCAAAGGTATTTCCGTTCGAAGCATCGACGAGTTCACCGTCTATGTATAATTTTTTATAACCGAAATTCAATTTTTGTTTCATCTATATCTCTATATTTTTCTAGTGCATCTATATCTACATCTACGCCCAATCCGGGGGAATTTGGTACGTTTAGCAAACCATTTTTTACTATTATTTCGCTCATGGTCACTTCATCGCGGAGTGCGTTTTCGGTGCGGTCCAACTCCATGGTGGGCAGGTCGTTGTACATCCTTCCAGGGTTCTTGTCCAGGTTGCCCACAAAATGTACTGCGGCACTAATGGCAATCCAGGTTCCCCACGTATGCGGAACCACATCTTTGTTATAGGCCTGCGCCAAAGTGGCGATTCGCTTTGCCTCGGTAAGCCCCCCCGTTGCGCAGATATCAGGTTGAGCGATGTCTACACAATCGTTTTCAAATAGACGCTTAAAACCAAATTTAAGGTATTCGCACTCACCACCTGCAATGGGTATGGTCGTATTTTCTCGAAGCCTTCTATAGCCATCGTAGTCTTCAGGAGATACGGGTTCTTCAAACCAAGAAATATCATACTTTTCAACCTTTCGCGAAAGTTCCAGAGCTTCTTTGTAACTATAAGCGTGGTTAGAATCTATCATCAATCTCATACCTGGGCCTATCGCTTTTCTTATGGCAGCCACATATTTGATGTCTTCTTCGATACCCAGACCTACTTTCATTTTGGTGGCTTTAAAACCTTGCGATTTGTAGAGCAGCGCTTCCTCGACCAAAAGTTCTTCAAGACTATCGACCCGGGTAAAATATAAACCTGTAGCATAGGGTTCTATAATTGGATTTTTTATACCGCCGAGTAAGACGGAAACAGGTTGATTAAGTAATTTTCCCTTAATATCCCAAAGGGCCACATCAATGGCGCTTAGCGCCGCCTGTAATGATCCGCTACGAGCATAGTCTAGAGACCGGCGGTACATTTCTTGCCATAACACTTCATGGCCCAGTGCATCTTTACCCAACAAAAAGGGGGTGAAAAACTCGATTCCGGCCTTGACTACACCGGCTGGGCCATAACCCTCGCCCCATCCGTAAGTACCATCTTCAAGAGTGACTTTAACGATGCATATTTTTCTTGTATCATATTGCCATTGTGAGAAATAGAAGGGGGTATCTAGCTTATGGAGGATAACATAAGCTTCAATTTTCGCTATTTTCATGTACTAGATTTTATAATTTTTTAAGCTGATTGAATTGCGCCGTTTTGTCACTAGTTATTATGCCTTTAGTACTGGGCGTATCCCAAGATGTAAATCGCAGAAAATGAGACATCTAAACCACTCAATAATACTTCAAAAGGGCTTTTGCATTTTTCCATTCGCCTGCCTGTACACCCATATATTTCATTCCCAAGCCAAAAGTTCCCTGAAAGAAACTTGTGAAAACAATTAAGGTGATTGCTAAAAAGTATGTGTTCATTTTCGAAGAAGGCTTAAAGTGCTATTATCCACTTTCTACAAAGGAAATCGAATATAGACCGCAATGATCATTACATTTTACCCGACGCTTACATTATTTTACCCTTTGTGGCGTGAAAGGTGATATTATACCAGTTTGACTATAAAATGACCCATTTAAACTCGTTCATGATTTCCGTAGCTCGGGCTATGCAATTCAATCACCGCGTCATAGAACAAAAAAGCAACTTCGTTTTCTGTGCCCTATTTTATGATCAAATTGGTATTAAGACCCTGAGAAAAGGTAAATGAGAATTAGTAGAAGACCACCCGCCAAAGCTGAAATTGCCGATAGAACACTGAAAGTCTTGAGCAGTTTGACTACCGGAAGGTCGTGAACTTCTTTAAATAACCAGAAAAAACTACTGTTTACATGAATAATTCCTAAAGACCCGGCACCTATTGCAGCAGCTGTAAAAGCTGGATCAAGAGTGCCATTGGAGACCATTGGGGCAATTATAGAGGTAGAAGTAATTAGTGATACGGTAATGGACCCAGTTACGGTCGTAAAAAGAAAACTTAGCAGAAACGGAATTACGATACCCATGGCCGCCAGATTGCCCACATCGGAGAACAGCGAATTGACAATTTCGGTATCCTTGATAACCTGGCCGAAGGCTCCGCCCGTGCCCGTTATTAAAATTACAATGGCACATTTTGAGCCCGAGGTCTGAAAATAGCGGTTGAGGTCCGCGGAGAAGTTTTTTGTGTCTAGCAAGGGTAATGCAAAGGCCACCCCGATCATCAATGCCCAAACCGGATTCTTTATAAAGTTGACTATTGGATTGTCTCCTGGAAATAAGGTACCGAGTGACATTAAAACCAAAGGCACTAAAAGTGCAGCAAATGGTAAGACCCTTTTGAATCCGTGTAATTTTTTCTTATCGGGAATTTCCGTATTGGCATCGGAAATCACTGTGGTTCCCCAATTTTTTCTATTCGATAGAATCCATATCAAGCCTCCGGTAATGGCAGCTATGGCCACCAAAACGTTTAAGGGAATGATGTCGCCGATATTGATTTCGAGTATGGCGGCCACGGCCAAAGGCCCCGGAGTTGGAGGAATCAGGGCATGGGCCACGGTCAAACTCATCGCCAAAGAAAGGCCTAGCACCAAAACAGAATGGCCAGATTTTTTTGATAGTGCCAAAATGGTCGGTAATAGGGTCAAGTAGGCGACATCCATAAAAACGGGAATACCGATTAAAAAACCAATTACGGTCATGCTCAAGGGTAGATACTTTGTGCCGAACAAATTGATAATACTGTCGGCAATGACGTCGGCACCTCCGGTCTCGGCAAGAATTTCGCCTAGGAGGGTTCCGAAGAGAATGATTAGACCTATCCACTTTAGCGTACCCCCAAAGCCGTTCAATAGGCTTTCCGTAACGGCCTCGACCGAGCTTCCGGTAGCCAGTCCTAGAATGAGACCGCTAATTAATAATGCCGGAATGGGATGTACCTTAAAAACCGTTATGCTTACAATAAGTAAAACGATACAAAAGACTAAAACGAGGAGACTGATCATTTCTTTTTCCCAGTATTGATAAAGTCAATGCGACGGTTTACCAAATCTCCTTCTTTGTCGTACCATTCTGAAGGGAAAATGGTTTTAGGGATGCTAATTTCAAAATCAGAATCAATTGTTTTTATAAGAGCAATGCTGTTCAAAATCAAATTCGTCTCGGTTTCCGATTTGGCATCTTTTACGATGTCTTGAAACAGTTGGACGGATACGGGTTGTTTGTTCAACGCCAAAAACTCTATCGCACGAAGCCGTACCAAGTTTTCATTGTCTTCTTTTGACATCTGCACGGCCATTTTGAAAAACGGATAGGACTCTTTTCCAAATGAACTACAGACCATTAACCCCCAGTATCTTTTCCAAGGGTTATCAGATTTCAAAGCTTCCGCTATTTCCTCTTTTGATTCTTCGAAAGACTGCAAGCTTAAATCAGCAATGTCAATTAATTCCGCGATTTCGGATTTGTTTTGTTGACCAAATGCAATCGGATTTGAAAGACCGGCCTCAAGGAAATATGACTCCGGATAAAAACTTAAATCAGGCATGGACTTTACCTGATTCTGCAAGTTTGACCGCAGTTCTTTTAAAGTTGATTCATAAGAGGGGTCAGTGGCCAAATTATGCAGTTCATGCGGGTCTTTTTCTATATCATATAGGGCCTCGGGAGCGCGTGCTTTGAAAAATTGTTCTTGTTCTTCGTTTAATTTTCCGTCTTCAAAGAACTGTTGCCACTCTTTATAGGCCAGCATTTTATAACGATAAAAATTAAAGAGGGCGTCGATATTAAAAGGTTGATAATTTCTAATGTACTTGTAATTATCTTTTCTGATAGATCGTACTAGGTCATATTTTTCATCGAAGCGATCGGCATAACCGAAAGTCGTATTCCTCTTGTTCAAGTTCTCATTGGTCACTGTTTTCCCGAGAAAAGGTTTACCATCAATTTGCTCCGGAATGTCTACTCCTGCTATATTCAATACTGTTGGGGCCAAATCAATGAACTGAACAAAAGCGTCTGTCCTACTTCCCATTTTTGTTGGTGCCAAATGCTTCCACTTTTCTGGAACATAAACGACCATGGGTACATTAAGACCGCTTTCATAAATATACCCCTTACTTCTCGGTAGCACCCCTCCATGATCTCCGTAATAAAAAACAATCGTATTTTCCATAAGGCCCTCTTCCTCCAATTGTTTTATGAAATCCCCTATTTGCGCATCTACTTTCTGATGCAGATCGCGATAATAGGCATTGGTAAAACGATATAAAGGGGTGTCGGGGTGATAAGGAAAGACAGCGACGTTCTCTTGAGGAGTTTTTGTCTCGATACTGTCCATTTGAGCCTTTGTAAAATGCAATTGGCCCTCATGGGTGTCACCAAAATTCTGCACATGAAAAAACGGCTGATTCGACTTTCGGTTTTGGTAGGATGCATTTTGTGAAGATTCGTCCCAAACATTCTCTGACTTTATGAAATTATAATCCTCTTTGGAATTGTTCGTCGTGTAATATCCTGCCTCCCGAAGATATTCAGGAAACATTTTCAAACCCTCTGGCATCGGTGCCAATTCCATTCTACGATGATATTGTGCGCCAACTCTTGGGGCATAACAACCTGAAATTATCGTACTACGGGCAACGGAACAGACAGGAGCGTTGGAAAATGCATTATTGAAGACGATTCCTTTTTCCGCAAGGGCCTCAACATTAGGCATGGAAGCGCCGCCTTCGTCATATAATTTCAAAAAGTGTTTTGAATTGTCCTCGCTAACCAACCATACGATATTGGGGGATTCTTTTTTTTCTTCTTTTTCCTCACAGGAAAAAAGAAAAACCGTTATCAGTAACAAGGTAACTATCTTTTTAAGGAACATAATTGGTTTTATCTAAAATTGAATTGTATGATTTCCATTTTCAAGGACAAAATACGGATTTGCTTTTATACCTTGATTTAGTGTTACGCCATCGATTGAAATTGGGGCAAATTAGGTAGAACAAGGCTTCAGATGTACGCTAAAATTAGCCGTGATTGGCATTATTTTATCAAATCGGCAGAAAGAATATAACCATAATGAGGTGTAATGTCGCAGCTTTTTATTGAAAAGATAGTGTCTTCTATCAGTATGTTTTCAAACAGCTTCTGCCTTGCTTAGATATCTATTCATATACTCGGAAGGCGTAACATTCATAAGTGCCTTAAACTGCCGATTGAAATTGGTCAGGGTATTAAATCCTGATTGATAACATACCGTAGCGATTTGAACCTCTCCTTCGATTAAAAGTTTGCAGGCATGTCTTAAGCGAATCTCGTTGAGGTATTGTGTAAATGATTTGTGCGTGCGTTTTTTAAAATAACGGCAAAAAGCATTCGGTGTCATGCAAGCGACAGAAGCGACCTGTTCCAGTTCAATTTTCGTATCGAAATTCTCTGTCAGAAATGAAATTACTCGGGCCATTCGGTCTTTCTCATTTTTATTGTAGACATTGGTAATCACTTCAGAACATAGTGACGTATAATTCTCACTTGCAGATAGTATATCAAGTATTTTCAGCAGACCGGCAATGCGCGAAAGGCCTTGACTGCCTACCAAGCCTAAAACATGGTTGTGTACTAAATAGGTAGCGGCTTTTGAAAACTGTAGCCCTCTGTTCGCTTTTTGAAAAAGAAGTTGTAGCGTCCTGGCCTCCGGTAGCTCCAAAAAGTTCAACCCCAAAAAGTCGGGCTCAAACTTGACAACGACAAGGTCAACGGCTTCACCTTCTATTTCATTCGCATAATACTCGCGATGGTTTCTAAAGAGGTGGGGTAGATCGCTACCTATCATATACAGTTCGCCCGGCTCAAAATTTCCAATAGAGTTTCCGACATAACGGGTGCCCGTGCTCTTAATAAAGTAAATCAGTTCTATTTCTTTGTGAAAATGCCAATCTTGCGCTATACATGGCATTCGATCTTGCCTTGCAAGAAAGGAGTTTTCAGGGCGTTTATCGGTTTGTTTATAGGTAAGTTTCATAGCCGGTATTTTGATAAAATGCTCATAAAGATAAAAAATTACCCGGATTTTTACTACATACTTATTTTTAGGGATAAAATAATGCAGGTGTAGAAATCGATTTTGTTTCCGAAATTACAGTCACTTAGCATCTCGGTCTAACAAATAGTTTAGGTTCATAGGTAAAGCTATATTTTCCGTAACACACAATTATACCCTATCTTGGATGGCGTACAGGCGACGATTAAAAACGTAATACAAAAAGGAATGATAAAATATATAAAAATGGTAAGCTGCATACTCCTATTGGTAGCTTGCAAAGAAGTGAAAAAGTCGTCAAAGGCAGCTGACAATGTAGGCGTTGTGAAATCTGGTTGGCAAGCGGTCGAATCAAAAGATGGCAGCAAGCCTGTCGCAAGGCACGAAGCCGCTTTTGTTAGCGTTGGGGATAAATTTTATTTGTTAGGAGGGAGAGGTATGCGCCCCGTAAGCATCTACGACCCAAATACAGGCAGCTGGTCGACAGGTGCCGAACCCCCTCTAGAGATGCACCACTTTCAGCCCGTTGTCTATCAAAACAAGATTTATATTGTTGCGGCTTTAACAGGTAAATACCCGGGTGAAACTCCAACGGAGCATATCTATATTTATGACCCTACTACTGATGAATGGTCGAAAGGTGATGAAATTCCGGAAGAAAGAAGGCGCGGATCGACCGGAAATATTTTACATGATGGCAAAATCTATATTTCCTGCGGCATCAAAAACGGTCATATCGGCGACCACAAAAATTGGTTGGACCGTTATGACCCAAGTTCCGGGAAATGGGAGGTTCTGGCCGATGCTCCTCGTCCTCGCGACCATTTTCAAGCAGTGGCTGCCAACGGTAAACTCTATACGCTGGCAGGTAGAAATACAGGCATAAACCCAGATTCTCCTTTTGGGGGTACCATAGCGGAGGTCGATGTCTATGACATACAAAATGACACTTGGGAAACATTGCCCAATAATATCCTGACTAGTCGAGCGGGTAATATGGCCTTACTTTTCAATGGTGAGATTTGGGTGGTCGGTGGTGAATCGTTAAGTATAGAAAAGGCACATGCCGAGGCAGAGGCACTTGATTTGAGCACGTATAAATGGCGATCGCGTCCTAACTTGATAGAAGGTAGACACGGCACGGGCTTGGTATTGTTCGAAGATGAAATATACATTGCTTCTGGTTGCGGAAATCGAGGGGGTTCGCCAGAACTCTCAACCATGGAAAAGTTCACTTCGGGAAAATAGTGTTTTGCAAAACTTGTTTGCTTTTAATGGTCCGGAAAATATAAATATACGTGGGATTAAGTATACCAGTGAATTTCAGGCATTATCCCAAAAAATGTTCGTTTTATAGCGCACCATTTAAAGCTGTTCATAAATAGCATTGAACTTTCGTAAACCACCAAGCGCCCTATTTGCAATATATAATGGTGGCATTAGTTTTTTATCCATACAATTTGATAATTGCAGGGAGTAATTTTTCCTCAGCGATAAACGGTAATAGAAAAGTATCTTGGGCAATCTTATTTTTTATTTGATTGATTATCTCGATCTCTGCTTGAGCTCTTTGAACCAATAAGGGGTCACTTAAATTTTCCAGTATTGAGAGCGATTGATTGATTACCCATGAATGAGGTTCAATTCCAGCTCTTTTTAGATCATTTTGAAGGTCTTCAGCTTCTCTCATTGGGGTCGTTTCAGGTAGTGCGACTAATAAAATTTTCGCAAAATCTTCATCTTGTAAACTCATATATGGAGTGGTAATTCTATTTGGATCCAAATTAGTAGTCTTCATCACTTCTTTGTGATAACTCCCGGTAGTGTCAAGAAGTAAAAGGGTATGTCCAGTTGGGGCAGTGTCCATAACAACGTATTGACGTTTTGCTTTATGTATAGCTTTTGAAAATGCGTTAAACACCGCAACCTCTTCACTGCAAGGAGATTTTAAATCTTCAATTAGCAAATTTTGGGCTTTGGGGTCCAAGCTTTTACCTTTCAGCTTTAAGATTTTATCTGTATAAATTTTAGTTTCAGCCTTTGGATCAATTCTTTCCACTACCAAATTTTTAGGGATTTGGTCCAATTGATTGATGAAATCACTCACGTGGGCTGCAGGATCTGTAGTGGTTAATAATACGTTATGACCTCTTTTAGCAAGTAGTGTAGCGATTGATGCGGCCACAATGGTTTTTCCGACTCCACCTTTTCCCATGGTCATAATCAACCCTTTGCCATTGGAGTTTTCTAAGTCATCGACCAATGACTTTAAAGTTTTATTCGAAGAGGACGTATGCTGAGTTACTTGCATTTCAGATTTAATGATATCTTCCTGTTTTTGTTTGTCGAAAATTGATTTAAGTTTTTCTATACCGAGAATATTGTATGGAAGCAAGGGATAATCCGTTCTTTCCATAGTTTGAAGAATAGTTGGTAAATTCTTCAAGTTATGCTGGGCCATGGACTGTATTTCTATAGCTAGAGAATCGGTTTCATCCAAGGCCGAAAACACGCCATTAATTGATAGTTTTTGGTTTAAAAAGCCCAGTTCCTTAAGCTCCTTGCTGGTTCTTGCCGCTTCCTTTAAAGAAGGTTTGTCGCTACGGGCAACTAAATGGAAAACTGTCTTGTTCGGGTCTCGTAAACTCTCAATAACTCTCTTATATCTTTCTTTACTACTCTTAAGCGCTGATGAAGGTCCAATACAAGATGCGCCTTGGGGATTTTTTTCAAGAAACGAATCCCAGGCAGCTGGCAATTCGAGCAATCGAATCGTATGCCCCGTTGGTGCGGTATCAAAAATTACAATATCAATATTTTCTAACGCTCCTTCACCTGTTATAAATCTAGCAAATTCATCAAAGGATGCGATTTCTGTCGTGCATGCTCCGGACAATCCTTCTTCAATTTTTTTTAATTCTCGTTCGTTGGTAGTTTCTTTCAATGGTTCAATAACTCTTTTTCTATATTCCAGAGCAGATTTTTCTGGATCAATATTCACCATAAAGAGATTGGGTACCTTGATGTGTTGTTTTATAGTATCCCCAATTTTTGAATCAAGAACATCTTTCAAATTTGAAGCAGGGTCGGTACTTATTAATAAGACCTTTTTTCCTTCTTCAGCTAGTTTTACCGCCATAGCACAGGCCAAGGTTGTTTTTCCAACACCACCTTTACCTGTATAAAAGAGAAACTTTTGTTTTGTGTTTTGAACCATGAAATTACCTTATCTGTCTAGGGAAGGTCCATCAAAATGAATCTGATTCAAATGACCAATGTCATATTTGTACTATAGAAAGTAAGTTTAATGAATCCCAACATGGGAATATGATCATTATGAGAAACTATTATAGGAGCAATACCAATTTAACTTTTTTCAGTAGGTACTTATAGTCTCGAAAAACAGCGTTTTGAAAGAACCTATAGATGAGACTATTCCTTTGAGCATTCTCTGAATAATACTAAGGCCGAAGAAACATTTTCTAAAAGTTTGACCTCTAAACTTTTATGTTGTACATCTAAAAGTTACTTTTTCGCGTAGATAAGAACAAGAGCCCAATTTTTACCAGAAATCAGCGTTAGTACTAATACACCCCGACTTATAAACGCTACACGCTTGAAAAAGTCAGTACATACCACCTACATTTTGGCTATGGTAATTATTACCATAGCGGTTACTATTTATCTATTTTATACGGGTTATACGTACTATGCAACTTCCTTAGAAGAACGCTTTTATCACCCCCGTCACGGCTGGTTTAAACCAAGTGGACTATTCGGGCAGGGCTTAGGCATCATTGGTACTTTCATGATTGCATTCGGGGTCACCATCTACATCGCGCGAAAGCGATACAATTTTCTCGCCAAACAAATTCGTTTAAAATACCTATTGGAGTTCCATATCTTCTTATGCACCTTGGGCCCGATTTTAGTGCTATTCCATACCGCTTTTAAGTTCGGGGGATTAGTTTCAGTAGCTTTTTGGAGCATGGTAGCGGTTGTTTTAAGTGGTGTGATAGGAAGGTTTATCTACAACCAGATTCCCAAAACCATTGAGGGCAGGCAAATGACCATGAACGAGCTTAAGGATATGAAGAGCGATTTGGCTGTAGTGCTCCACCAAAAATTTCAATTGGAAACCAATACAATTGAAATCGTTACCGATTTGATAAGTCAAGAAAACACTACAGAAAACAGGAAAAAACTAGGTTTTTTAAAAAAAGTGTTAAGTCGAAAAGACCTTCCCAAAACCGATAGAAAGGCCATCATCAAGCTGGTTAAACAAGAAATCTCTCTCTCCAAAAAAATTCATAGACTCCAACGTATGCAAAAGCTTTTTAAGTATTGGCACGTTATTCACATGCCTTTTGCCCTTATTATGCTCATTGTTGTAGTCATCCATGTGGCGGTTACAGTTGCTTTTGGCTATAAATGGATATTCTGATGGACGACTTAATATTGGAGCAAATCATTGTATATGGTGCCGTATTTCTGCTGTGCGCGGGCATCATATTTTTTTATCTTCGAAAGAAAAAGGTCAAGTCGGTTAAAACAGAAAGGAAAGTTAGTGTTGCCAAAGAAGAGGGGTTATTTGAGCCCGTTTCATTGTACCCTCATATAGACCTCGGCACATGCATTGGCAGCGGTGCCTGCATCACGGCTTGCCCTGAGAAGGATATTCTAGGTATTGTTGATGGAGTGGCCACGGTCATTAACACTTCCAATTGTGTAGGTCATGGGGCCTGTTTTCACGCCTGCCCTGTCGAGGCCATAACCTTAAGGATTGGAACTGAAACACGCGGTGTTGAACTTCCGCATGTGAATGAAGACTATGAAACCAATATCAAAGGCATCTATATTGCTGGTGAGTTAGGGGGCATGGGGCTCATTAAAAACAGCGTCGAGCAAGGCCAAATGGCAATTGAAAACATGGTAAAGGCCAAAATACCCTCTCAGGAAGGCGTACTCGATGTTGTAATCATAGGTGCGGGGCCAGCGGGAATTGCAGCGACCCTTGCGGCCAAAGAACACAATTTATCTGCCATTACACTTGAACAGGATTCCTTGGGAGGAACCGTCTATACCTTTCCTAGGGCAAAATTGGTAATGACCGCCCCAATGGAATTACCTTTATATGGCAAGGTGAGACTATACGATACTTCAAAGGATGAACTATTGGACCTATGGAAAAAGGTGATTTCAGAGCACGAGCTTGAAATTGTAGAACATACTAAGGTCGATAAAATCCTTCCCCAAGAAAACGGCACGTTTAAAATTGTGACAAATCAGGGTAGCGAATATATTAGTAATCAAGTTCTTTTGTCCATCGGAAGGAGAGGGACTCCTAGAAAATTAGGTGTTCCAGGAGAGGAATCTCAAAAAGTGGCCTATCGCTTATTAGAGCCCGAACGGATAATGGAAAAGAAAGTAGTGGTTGTTGGCGGTGGTGATTCCGCTATAGAATCAGCTTTACTTTTAACCGATGAAAATGAGGTAACGCTCTCTTATCGAAAAGACAAATTTGCGAGGTTAAAACCAAAAAATAGAGAAAAAATTGAAGCGGCCATAGCCAATAAAGCTATTGAAGTCGTATTTAATTCTAACCTAGTGTCCATCAACGACAAAAGTGTTCTTATAAAGACCGGCGATGATGGCAATACCAACGAACTGAATAATGACCTCGTTTATATTTTTGCAGGTGGTGAACTACCAACGAGCTTTTTACAAAAAGCTGGGGTGGAAATAAGTAAACGTTTTGGTCATATAATGAAAAAACATAAATAAAGTATTTTGAATAGTAAGCCAAAATTTACTATCCTATTCGTTTTGATTTCTTTGACTTATACTTTTGGTCAAATTTCCCCGGGCGACCTAACGAATGTACATGCTGATCTCGAAGGAATCAGCAACTGTACCTTGTGCCATGATTTAGGCAACAAGGTATCGGACAAAAAATGCTTGGAATGCCATACCGAAATCCAATCTCTCATCAATCAAAAAAGCGGGTATCATGCCCAGACTGACGTTATTAAACAAGATTGTTTTCAATGCCATAGTGAGCACCATGGCCGAAAATTTGATATGGTCCGGTTCGATGAAGATGCCTTTGACCATAATAAAACAGGTTATGAACTAGAGGGGGCACATGAAGTGGTCGATTGTAGAAATTGTCATGTATCGGAAAATATTGTGGACAATGATCTCAAAAAAAGAAAAAACACCTTTCTAGGTCTGGATGAGACTTGTCTCTCTTGCCATGACGACTACCACCAAAAAACCTTGGCGAGCACCTGTACAGATTGCCATGACATGGAGGCTTTTGAACCTGCCTCAAATTTTGATCATAATACAACTGATTTTAAACTGGAAGGAGAACACTTTACCGTAGACTGTATAGAATGCCATCAAAAGACCACGAAGAACGGCAAAGAGTTTCAGGAGTTCATCGATATTCCATTTGCAGATTGCGTTTCCTGTCATGAGGATCCCCATAATAATCAATTGCCGGGCAAATGCGCCCAATGTCATACTGAGACTTCCTTTACAACTTTTGCGGCTCAAGCAAACTTTGATCACAACCAGACAGACTTCACTTTAAACGGCAGCCATCAAACAACCGATTGCTTTGGTTGCCATGTGCAAACCAATGAACCCCTAAGGGTTTTTCAAGACAATAGCAGCGTTAGCGAAAACAGTTGCGTCAACTGCCACGACGATGTACATGAGGGTAAATTTGGCACGGACTGCGTAAAGTGCCATAGGGAAAACAGTTTTCTATCCCTACGATCTATGGATTTTTTTGATCATAGCATCACCGACTACCCGTTGAAAGGAAAGCATATTGGGGTAGACTGCAAGGGATGTCACGAAGAGAGTTTTACCACCCCTTTAGACTTTTCCGCCTGTACCAATTGCCATGATGATTATCACATGGGGGAATTCAAAGAAAATGACGTTTCCCCAGATTGTGTACAATGCCATTCGCTAGAAAAGGGTTTTGATTATAGTCTATACACCTTAGAGCAGCATCAAGAAACAGAATTTCCGTTGGAAGGTGCCCACAACGCTACACCGTGTTTTTCATGTCATGTCAGTGAAGATGATAAACGGTGGACGTTCAGAAATATGGGGTCGACCTGCGTCGATTGTCATCAAGACATTCATGAAGGATACATTAGCGAAAAGTTTTATCCCAAGGACGATTGTACTATTTGTCACGGAAACGAAGATTGGGCCTCGGTCGATTTTAGTCACGACCAAACGGCTTGGCCATTGACGGGAGAGCATAACAAAGTAGATTGTCGCGCATGCCATTTCAACGAAATAACTGAAAATAAGACCCTTACGGGGCAAAAATTCGCTAATTTAGATACCGACTGTGCTTCATGTCATGAGAATGTACATGATGACACCTTTGCAGTAGATGGTGTTACCGATTGTAAGGAATGCCATGTTACGATCAGCTGGTTTCCAAAACGTTTCAATCACGACCTTACCAACTTTCCGTTAGAAGGGCAACATGCAAAAATTGTATGCAGCGCCTGTCATGAGATTACCAATGCCAGTGGAGAAACCGAGGTAGTGTATAAAATACAGAAATTCAGATGTATCGACTGTCACTTGCAGTAATATTTCTTTTGGGTGCTTTTCCCCTATTGGCGCAGTCGCCCCATGGCAATGCGTTGAAGATGGATTGCGTTCGCTGCCATAATCCCTCAGGTTGGACAATAAATTATCGGACCATCCAATTCGATCACGATAAAACCGACTATGTGTTGGAAGGCTCACATGTCCAGACCGATTGTAAACTTTGTCATAGCGCTTTGGTTTTTGATCAAGTTCCGTCTACCGGTTGCGTTTCTTGCCATACGGATATCCACAGCCAGTCTGTGGGCAACGATTGTGTGCGCTGCCATACCTCCGAAACTTGGTTGGTGGATAATATTCCCGAATTGCATGAGGAAAATGGCTTCCCACTAATCGGCACACATGGCAACCTGAGCTGTGTGGAATGCCACACCTCCGAAACCACACTGCGTTTCGATAGGGTCGGTAATGAATGTATCAGTTGCCATCAAGATGACTACGCAAGTGCGCAAAACCCCAACCACCAAACCGCAGGATTCTCGACTGACTGTATAGAATGTCACAATCCACTGGGTTTTGGCTGGGATTCTGAAAGTATCAACCACGATTTTTTTCCTTTGACCGAAGGACATGATATCCAAGACTGTACACAATGCCATACTACGGGAAATTATACCGATGCATCGCCCGATTGTGTGAGTTGCCATCAGGATGATTATGCGGGCACACAGGATCCAAACCATACAACCAGTGGGTTTTCGACCAATTGTGTGGCCTGTCATACCACCAACCCGGGATGGTCCCCTGCAGATTTTGGCAATCACGACTTTTTCCCGTTGACCCTTGGTCATGATATCCAAGATTGCAACCAATGCCATATCAACGGAACCTATGCCGGGCTCTCGCCTGACTGCGTGGCCTGTCACCAGGAAGATTATTCGGGAACCCAAAATCCAAACCATACCACCGCAGGTTTTTCAACCGATTGTGTATCGTGCCATACTACAAACCCCGGCTGGACACCTGCTACCATCAACCATGACTTTTTCCCATTAACCTTGGGCCACGACATTCAAGATTGTGTACAATGCCATACCACTGCCAACTATGCAGACACCTCTGCTGATTGCGTGGCATGTCATCAAGATGATTACGACCAAACCAACAATCCGAATCATCAGGCGGCAAATTTCCCGACCGATTGCGTTGCCTGCCATACTACCAATCCAGGCTGGACCCCAGCAACATTTGACCATGACGGACAATATTTCCCAATATATAGTGGAAAGCATCGGGAAGGCGAAGCGTGGAACGACTGTGTTGAATGCCATCCCAACCCCAATAGTTATGCTGAGTTTTCTTGTTTCCAATGTCATTTACAACCCGAGATGGATGATAAGCACAAAGAAGAAAACGGCTATCAATATGTAAGCAGCGTATGTCTGCAATGCCACCCCAATGGCAACAAAGAATAGAAATGGACTTAAAACCTAGTATCATAATCGCGCTAGTGGCATTAGCCTTAACCTACAATGTATTCAGTCAAGATACCGACCAAATACTGAAAGGGCAGGTCTCGTTCGTTACCTCCCAAAATATATACGTGATGTTTCCGGATACCGGAGCCATTGTTATTGGAGATTCGTTGAAATTGGAAAGTGCCAATGCATCTTGTTTGGTGGTCAAAAGTAAATCGACAACTTCCTGCGTATGTTCAGTCGTAGAAGGATGTGCCATAGAAAAAGGGGACAAAGTTGAATACCTTGTTAGTGTCAGGATCGTTCAACAAATACCAGAAAAACCAACGGAAGAATTAGTCCCGGTCATCGCCGATGCAGATGAACGGTCCCTTTATAAGGAAAACATTCGGGGAAGGGTTTCCGCATCCAGTTACAGCATCTTTGCAAGTGAAAGAGATGACAGACATCGGATTATGGGACGTCTTTCGGTCTATGCGGAACATATTAAGAATTCTAAATTTTCTTTCAATACGTATCTAAATTATAGAAAGATTTTGGACCAAAAGGAGAGTTCATCACTCCAACAGACCAGTTTGTTCCGTGTATACAATCTGGGGGTACGCTACGACGCCATGCCCACCTTATCCGTAATGGTAGGTAGGAATATCAATCCAAAAATTTCATCTCTAGGGGCCATCGACGGACTGCAGGCAGAAAAATACTTTGGGAAAAAGTATATCGGTGCCATAGTAGGGTTTCGCCCTGATATTTTCGACTATGGTTTTAATCCAGATCTATTGCAATACGGTGGGTATATTGGTGCAATGACCGACGGGGACAAATTTTATTCCCAAACGACTTTTGGATTCATACAACAGCATAATAGCGGTGAAATCGACAGAAGGTATGCCTATTTTCAACATTCCAGTACGTTCTCAAAAAACATCAACATTTTTTCTTCCCTTGAGTTGGATTTGTACAGCAAATTGAACGGGGAGGTCAGCAATGAGGTCAGATTGACCAATTTATACGTTTCTGCCAGATACCGGTTCAGCCGGAAATTCAATATGATGGTATCCTATGATTCGCGCAAAAGGATTCTTTACTATGAAACTTTCCAAACCGAAATTGAACGTTTGTTAGACGATGATATTGCCAGACAAGGTGCTAGGGCACGGATCAATTTAAGGCCCTTCAAGAATATCCTTGTAGGTGCCAGTTATAGTAAAAGGTTTCAAAACAATAGTGAGAACAAGTCGGATAATATCTATGGATACGTAACACATTCCAAAGTGCCCGGTATAGGTGGTAGGTTATCTTTATCCTATAATAGAAATGAATCGAATTATTTGAAAAGCAATATCGCCGCCATACGCCATTCCCGATCATTTTTTGAAGGAAAGTTAAATGCTGATTTTTATTATAGATTTGTAGTATATGACTATGCCAATTTCTCCGATACCCAACAACAGCAGTATTTTGGGACAAATCTATCGTATACTATCAGTAGAAAATTAATATGCAGTATTTCAGGGGAGTTCACTACCCTTAACCAAGAAAATAATTATCGGATTTATTCAAGGATTGTACAACGCTTTTAAAATTAAAAGAACATGCGCACTAGAGATATAATTACAATACTGATGATGAGTTTTTTATTGATAACCGGCTGCAACAATGGCCCCAAGGTCATAGCACCCACAACGGAAGCCGGGGAAGCTGAAAAAAACAGTGGAATCTTCACCCCTGACCCATCAACTCAAGTGACTACCAATTCCACTAGTTCCTTCAATGAAGACCTGCACAAGGTAGTCGTTCAGGAAGTGCTGTCAACCTCCAGATATGTATATTTAAAGGTAAAGGAGGAAGGCAACGGACAATTTTGGATAGCCTCTCGAAAGCAGAAGGCCAAAAAAGGGGAGATCTATTTTTATCGTAGGGCGTTATTGAAAACCAACTTTGAAAGCAAGGAATACAACAGGGTGTTCGATTCTATTTATTTGGTCTCGAATCTGGTTGCTGAAGACCATGCAACACATGCCGGGGCTTTTACTATAACCAGCCCAGAAATAGAACAAGGTACTGTTGTAAAAGAAGATATCCCAACACATACCGATAAGGTAGTCGAACATAAAGGCACCATCAAAATTTCCGAATTGGTCAAGGACCCCAAAAAATATGAAGGGCATTCCGTGCAGATCAGCGGTAAATGTGTTAAAGTAAACCCCAATATCATGGAACGCAATTGGTTGCATATTCAAGACGGTAGTAAAAACGACTTTGATCTGGTGGTCACCACAAATACCTTCGTCCCGGAAGGTTCAGATGTTACCCTACAGGCTACCGTAAGCCTGAACAGGGATTTTGGGGCAGGCTATAAATATGACCTGATTTTAGAAAATGGCGCTCTGGTGCAATAGCCATTTGTTTCATCAACGGGTTCATCGGTATTTGGTTTTTTCAGACGTGCCATACTTCCCAATTTATGATGCAGAATGGTATCATAACCAAGTATTTAAAAAGGGCCAGGCGGTGCCTTAAGGCGTTAGGAATAGTTTGGATTCCAGAGATTTTGTACCCACTACAGGCTTGATATCACGGTGAAACCTTTCTGCTGCTATTCCCTTTCATCGAAAAAACACATTAAAGAATCCAATAGTTCTTAAAAAATGTTAGATTTAAAGATAAAGCCCTTCCAAACCAACCAATATAATGTTCCCCAGCGCATTAATTATTGCCCTTCCCTATTAGCACATGAAGGCCATTTGATTATTGTAATATAATGTTTACCATTAGGTTACCAGACAAATGGACTAACTGAAGTTGTTTTTAAAACTCAACAAATTTAGGTGCTTCGACGACTGTCTTCTTTAGTAATATCGCTATTGGCCGTAATTCCATTATTGGCCCAATCTCCCCATGGGGTTGGGTTTAAGATGGATTGTGTTAAATGCCACAATCCCGCGGGGTGGTCTATCAATTACCAAACGGTACAATTTGACCATAGTACAACGGACTATGAATTGGAAGGTACGCACGCCCAAACCGATTGCAAACTTTGCCATACTACCTTAGTTTTTGACGAGGCTCCAATGGACTGTGTCTCTTGCCATACCGATGTGCATAGTCAGGCCGTTGGGAATGATTGCGCCCGGTGTCATAACTCAGAGACTTGGCTGGTCAATAATGTGACCGAAATGCACGAAGAAAATGGTTTCCCGCTCATGGGGGCTCATAACAATCTAAGCTGTGTGGAATGCCATACGTCCGAGACTAATTTAAGATTCGATCGCATTGGAAATGATTGTATAAGTTGTCACCAAGAGGATTTTGCTAGCACGCAGTCACCAAATCACGAAACCGCAGGTTTTTCAACGGATTGTACGGAATGTCATAGTCCGCTCGGATTTGGTTGGGATTCCCAGAATATTGATAACATCAATCACGACTTTTTCCCGCTGACGCAGGGCCATAATATCCAGGACTGCAGCCAGTGCCATACCAACGGAAATTACTCAGAGGCCTCCCCCGATTGCGTGAGTTGCCACCAAGACGACCATACTGGCACCCAAAATCCAAATCACGCTAGCGCAGGTTTCTCGACCGATTGTGTTTCCTGCCACACCACCAATCCCGGTTGGAGCCCTGCCAACATCGACCACGACTTTTTCCCGTTGACACAGGGACATAACGTCCAGGACTGTACCCAGTGCCATACCACGGGGAACTATGCCGAGACTGCGTTAGTTGTCACCAACAGGATTATGCGGGAACGCAGGATCCCAACCACCAGACAAGTGGCTTCCCGACCGACTGTGTTTCCTGCCATACTACCAATCCCGGATGGTCACCGGCCAACATCGACCACGACTTTTTCCCGTTGACACAGGGACATAACGTCCAGGACTGTACCCAGTGCCATACCACGGGGAACTATGCCGA
>RCNB010000135.1_pt1 | contig 50553 bp, 84 predicted proteins | sample 2041321 | NCBI WGS metagenome assembly RCNB01 (sample SAMN09708232, study PRJNA481090) | Marine sediment metagenome, whole genome shotgun sequencing project.
CTTCATATCAGTATTGTAAAACCTTTTTCAGAGCTTAGAGCCAACAAAATGAACAACGAGAAAAAGTACATGCCTATTGATGAAGCAAAAAGGCTTGCAGATAAATTTAACAAAGCTGCCGAAAAGGATCCAGACAATGACTATTGGTATGCTGTTGAGAAGTTCCCAGAGGACCTGGCACTAATTAAAGTTATAGACGAAAATAATGATTTCAGGGGGTACTTGTAATGAAGCTCGAAATGACAACTCTATGGTTGGAAGCGGTGCACACAGTCCAAAAGAGAGTTGAAAAAGCACAACGTGAGCTTGCAAAAGCAGAGCGATACTTGAAACGAATAAAGAGACTGGGGTACTAAATGAGCTTGAATGGTGAACAATTATTATCCAAAATAGCAGAGAGATTAACCTCTGAGGGTACACCGTGCAAAGATTCCGATCTTGTACTAAAGCTCAGGTCTTTAGATAGTTACGAGCTGTACGAAATTGTAACCATGAATATAATAGCCAAAAATGCAGAGAAGGCCCCACCAATAACCGTAGAGACCTTCGGCTCTCTCGACATAGTGTAATAATGAAACAAAACAAATCATCATCAGAGGAGGCAAGTGTGGACATAGAAACATTAATCATCAATGAAGTAGATGAACAGATATTACTAGGTGGTTGTTTTCCCGGTGAGATATCTATAAAAACATCAGATATGATTGTCCTTGAGAAATATGGTGAAAAAGTAATAAACCCAACATACAGCGACATGGTTGATAATGATTACGGGTTAATAATAACCAGGGTGTTTTTTAAAGATGATGACTATATAAAATTTGAGGCTGATCTGTTCTGGACTGACACAAACCAAACTACATACAAAATACGTGAGCTCGGTATGAATCAGAATTTAGCTAAAAGACGTAAGTTGTGGGCATTGTAATAAAAATAGTAGTGTTAAATCATCAATAATGGAGCCAAAAATGACTAAAGAAATAAGTCGAGCGCAAAAATTAGAGATGCTGGAATTAGCACATAAAAAACATGGTTATGCGATAACACCGTGCGGAAGAATTAAGATGATCCTTGACAATAAATCATTTACACCAACTGAAACCGGTAAAACAATGTTTTGGTTTAACGTAGGCAAGACAACAAAAACGGTAACAATGTAACAAGGGGTAACGTTGAGAACATGTGAATTTGTGGGAGGCTGCAAAAAGCCAAAGAGAAACAGCAATAAAAATACACTATATTGCATAGAGCACACAGAACACCTATGCAAAAAACGTAAAAAAAAATGGCGTGAAATGCATAAGGATTATCATAAAAATTATCTAAGGCAATGGAGAAAAAAGTTGAAAGAAATGGAGAGTGTTTGGTGAAAGAATATTCTAAATTTATAGAAAACAAAAGTCAGCAGCATAACGATAGTGGATTTAAGCCTCTGGTGGTACCTGATTTTCTGTTTGACTTTCAAAAATACCTGGTAGAGTGGAACATAGCCAAAGGGAGGTCAGCAGACTTTGCTGATTGTGGAATGGGGAAAACAATAATATCTCTTGTATGGGCAGAAAATATAGTAAGAAAAACTAACAAACCAGTGATAATATTTGCTCCACTTGCTGTATCTATACAGACAGCAAAAGAGGCTGAAAAGTTCGGGATAGAATGCCAAACGTCAATAGGTAAATACACTAAAAAGATAGTGGTGACAAATTACGAAAAGTTAAAGCATTTTAACTGGCAGGAGTTCGGCGGTGTTGTGTGCGATGAATCAAGTATATTAAAATCTTTTAACGGAGCTATTAAGGCTGAGATAACACAATACATGAAAAAACTCCCTTATAGATTGTTGACAACTGCAACCGCTGCCCCGAATGATTATATCGAGCTTGGTACATCTTCAGAGGCGTTGGGCTATATGGGATTCATGGACATGTTAAATAGGTTTTTTAAGAACGATGCGAACAATTCAGGGTTAAGAAGAATGTACGGTGAGGCTCCAAAGTGGAGGTTTAGAGGTCATTCAGAATTACCGTTTTGGCGGTGGGTTTGTTCATGGGCAAAAGCATGTAGAATGCCGTCAGATTTGGGGTATGAAGATAGAGACTTTGTGTTGCCAAAGTTAACAGAAAACAAAGTAGTTGTAGAGACAAAAACCTGTGCAGATGGATTCTTTTTACCTCTACCTGCTAAAAACTTAGATGAACAAAGAGAAGAGCGGCGGAGGACTGTACAAGAAAGATGTGAAAAAGTAGCTGAAATAGTAAACAAAAGAAAAGATCACTCGTTTGTTATGTGTCAATTAAATCAAGAGGGCGACTTGCTGGAAAAGTTGATAAACGATTCTGTTCAGGTACATGGCAGACATAAAACAGAGCAGAAAGAGGAAAGACTTTTTGATTTTGCTGACAAAAAAATTAAGTGCTTAATAACAAAACCTAAGATTGGTGCATGGGGTCTAAATTTTCAACACTGTAACCATATAACATATTTTCCATCTCATAGCTACGAACAGTATTACCAGACGGTACGGAGGTGCTGGAGGTTCGGCCAGAAAAGAGAGGTTAGTGTAGATTTGGTCATGACCGAAGGTGATGAAATAGTCATGAATAACATGCAAAGAAAAATGAGACAGGCAGATGTAATGTTTAAAAACCTTGTGCAAGAAATGAATAACGAGTTAATAATTGAAAAAGTTAACAAAAACACCAAAAAACAAGAGGTGCCAACGTGGGTGTAAAAGATCAAGTAATAACTGATAAATATGCAGCATATTGTGGTGATTGTAAAGAGGTTATGAGCAACTTAAAAGATGGTGTTATACATTTGTCTGTATACTCTCCTCCATTTGGAGGGCTGTATAATTATAGCAGCGACCCTCTTGATATGTCTAACTGTTATGATTACGAAGAGTTTTTTGAGCATTATGGGTATGTAGTAAAAGACCTAAATAGAATAACTATGAAGGGTCGTATGACAGCGGTACATTGCACAGACATACCATCGGGGAACTCTGGAAAAGATTGCCTCACTGATCTGCCTGGGGACATAATCAAAAAACATCAAGAGCACGGGTGGGAGTTTGTAGCACGTCACACAATTTGGAAAGAGCCGCTATGGGTAAGAAATAGAACTATGACACACAACCTATCCCATAGGACAATAGTTGAAGATGGCGTGTATGGTGGGGTAGCCAGTGGAGACTATTTAATACTGTTTAGGAAAAAAGGAGAAAACCCTATTCCGGTTGCACATCCGACAGGATTGTCTTATTATGCCGGTGAAACTACGGTCCCAAAAGAATTATCAAAATATCGAAATTGGGCAGGGAAACAAACAGAAAATAGATACTCTCATTGGATATGGAGACAGTATGCATCGAGTGTATGGGATGATGTCAGAATGGGTAGAGTGCTACCGTTTAAGGAAGGGAAAGACCCAGATGACGAAAAACATGTTCACCCTTTACAATTGGATGTTATTGATAGGGTGATAACACTTAGGTCTAATGTTGGAGAGACTGTATTTACTCCTTTTGGCGGGGTCGGATCGGAACCATATTCAGCCGTATCTTTAGGAAGAAAAGGAGTTGCCGCAGAACTAAAGGAATCGTATTTCCGTCAAATGAAAAGGAATTTAGAAGAGTGTGAGGTGGGAATATATGAAAAAAATAACATTGAGCAGATTGACATGTTGAGTGAATTATGATAAAAGTGTACATAGCAAGCCCCTACACTAACGGAGATGTAGGGTTAAACGTAAACCGTCAGATTAATTGTGCTAACACATTGATAGGACTTGGATATGCTCCGTATGTTCCTTTGTTATCTCATTATTTAAACATGAAAATGCTGCAACCGTACAACAAGTGGCTTGAGCTCGATCTTGAATGGTTAGAATTGTGTGATTGCCTATTAAGATTATATGGGCATAGCAAAGGGGCTGACCTGGAAGTAGTAGAAATGCACAAGAAAAATAAACCAGTATTTTATAATCTGAATGAGTTAAACAAATACTATAAAGAAAAAGAAAGGACAAAAATATCAAAAATATAAAGCCCTATAAAAAGGTAACGAGAAAAACGGTAGTTATCAGCAGTTTTAGGACTGAGGAATGGCTCAGGGATGCCCTAAAAGAAAGAGCAAGGGAAGAGAAAAGGACAATGTCACAGCAAATACAACATTGTATTGAGGTGTATCTTGGCGGGGAATAAATAAAAGTGGTAACAACGACAAGAATTTATAAAGATGAAAACTTGTGGATCGGTTCTTGTATGAGAACTCTTGGTATTAAAACAAGACCTGAGTTTTTTAAGGAATTACATAGGCAGGTTATACTGGGGAAGCAAAAACAGTTTTACAACAGTTTGCCACAAGTCGGTGATATAAAGCCACTTAAAGGCAAACGTATACACAAAACAAGTACTGCATACAGGTAGTTAGACAAAATATTTTGAATTTCTCTTATTGTAGTTTTTCGGGGAAAATATTATGAAAATGTTAATAGCTTGCGAATATTCAGGTGAAATAAGGGACGCATTTTTGGCAAAAGGTCACGATGTAACAAGTTGCGATCTATTGCCTACAGAAAGGCCCGGCCCACACTATCAGGGTGATGTTCGTGATATAATCAATGATCCGTGGGATATGATAATTGCACACCCGGACTGTCGATTCATTTGTAATTCAGGGGTTCGATGGTTAACAAATAATCCTGATAGATGGTATAGTTTACGAAAGGCTTGTGGTTTTTTCTGCATGTTTTTGTATCATAAATGTCCTAAAATTGTAATTGAGAATCCTGTTCCCCATAAACATGCAATGAAATATATCGGTTTAAAGTACAATCAGATAATACACCCTTGGCAACACGGACACGGCGAAACTAAATCAACATGCCTGTGGATTAAGGGTGTGCCAGAATTAAAACCCACTGAAATTGTAGAGGGCCGTGAACAAAGAATTTGGAAAATGCCACCTTCTAAAGATCGCAGCAAACTAAGGGCAAAAACCTTTTCTGGAATAGCTACGGCAATGGCTGAACAATGGGGATAATTCCCCGAAAAAAGGATAATATTGTGATTAAAAATACATCGTCTAACAAACAAATGGAATCATTCTTGAGAAGCAGAACGATATCCCATTTGTCGAACGTTGTACAAAATAATTTTTACTTTTGGAGGTTGTAATGTTTTCTAGTTTAGAATTAGCAGCAATAGTGACTGATACTACTCATGTTTTAACATCCGTCTCTTTAGATGAGAAGCAGAAGAAAACACGGGAAAGTATTGTAGAAAAAATTACTTCGCACAACAAACAAAGTGTAAAATTTCCTAACCTGGAGGAAGTTGTTGAAAGCACTGAGCTTAATTATAGAAACCCTGATCATGAACAAGTTTTGAGCGTAGTAAAAGAGGTTTATGAATTTATAGCCGGAAAAATCACACTTTTGTAAACCGTTGTCAACAAATTTTGAAATCGAGGGTTGTAGTTTGGCTCTCTAAAATGAAAGGGAATTAATATGCACATAGAATTTCAATATTGGGATCACAAAAAAGGTTCAGATCGTGTTGGGAGCATTTGCCACATAACACTAAACGAAGACCAATTGTGTGAGCTGGCAAAAAATGAAGTTGGCGATCCTACCAGCGAGAATTTTGAACATATAGATTTTACTGTTAATAAAGTAGTGTGTGACTAACCGTTCGCCAAAAGAATCAAAATGAAATTTCAAAATCAATCGACAACACCAGCAGGTTAACATTTTGTTGGCTTCAACAAAACGATCAACCGTGCTCAAACGTTGTGAACAATTCCAGGCTCAAAACGAACATTGTAGTCTGGGCTAATTAAGAAAGGAAGTTGTTATGGAATCAAGTACAGATATGTTAAGTAGGTTAAATTTAATAGCGGAAAATGAATATGGCGACTGGGATCTTTCCGACAATGACACTGATGCTTTAAGGTGGGGAGTCGCTCAAATAGAGGCCGCCCAGAAGAAAGAAGTGGAAACTGAGTCTTCCACAATCGACAACAAATCAAGCCCAAAATTACCGAACATTGAGGAGTGTTTAATAAGCATTGGTATGCCTAACAGTGAAGGCAGGAACTTAACTCCTGCTTACAGTGCTGCGATTAACATGTATGATCTTATAGTCCGGAAAATCGGGCGTTGATCGTACGTTGTGTTCAATAAAGCCCTAAAAAGCATGTTTTAGTTTGGCTCATTAAAGGAGAATAATTATGAAAAAAATACCATGGACACATTACTCACTAAGTGGGTCAATGCCTGGAGGCACGGCAGCTTGTGGTAAAATAATCAGACGGTGTGAGATTAGACGCACATCAAAATTAAATGAGGTTACATGCTCACGGTGTATAGACAAGCTGAAGGAATCACATTGGTATTGCTCAAAGTGTGGTTTTATAGATGACTGCTATGTTACTAATGACGAAAGATGTGATGTGTGCGGTAATGATGTATAGCCCATTCGCCAAAAGATTAGGGGAAACGGGCTTTACAAAACACAACAACAGCAGGTTGCAAGCGGTGGAGCTGCCAACAACCATGCATCAACGTTGTGAGTAAATTTTTTAAATTGGAGTGTTGTAATGAAAAATTTAAAGAGGTACGACCCTTGTAACGAACGAATGGGCAGGGCATTAGTGCCGGGTATGACAGAAAGCAAAGGTGGCGTGTTTGTCAAATTATCAGACGTTAATGATATTTTAAAATCAATTGACAACAAACAAAGCAATGGCTTGCTTTGCCCGAAATGTGGAAAATCTGATAAACTGAGTTTTTACTGTGACCATTGTGTTGATATTCGGGCGATACCGTATGCTTTGGAATCGAAATTAACGCCCACCGACAAACAAAGTGACTCATGCAACGGAACGGGCAAACTATAACCGTTCGCGGAACGTTGTACAAAATTTAACAATGCCTATTTATTGTAGGCTGAAAGGGTTTAATATGTATGGATTTGAGGATATGTTTGGATTTGAGGATATGGAAGACAATTATGGAGATAGGAAGGTTGAAAATACTAATGTCGGCTTGGCTGAAATAGACACTTGCGCAGTAACTGACAGCCAGCAGCCTTTTGAAACTGGTATTAAGCACCCACGATATAACGATGGTGAATGGGTGGCAGTGGAAATGTATGATAATAAGGAGGAGGCTGTTGCCGGACACAGCAAGTGGTGCAATTATTTTAAAAATGGCAAATTACCACCAAGCTTGCGCGATGTGTCAAGCGCTGGTGCTAAATTGCTTGTTGAAAAGGTTGGTGCTTTTGAGGAATGCGAAGTTTTCGAACTTTCCGCAGAATAACAAGGAAGTATTATTAAACGTCATACAACAAACGCAAGTTTAAACGGTCAAAAAACATAACGGGCGTACCGCAAAAACTGTGCGTCACACGTTGTCAACAATAGGAGCAAAATGAAAACACCCATACAAGAATATTGTAATATCCACAAAAACAAGCCCATTGCAGTATTGGGAGGTGGGCCAAATGTGATCGAAGATGTCAAAAGACTACCAGAAGGAACTATAAAAATATCAGTTAACAACCATGCTAATAAAATTGTAGCTTGTGGGTATATGGTTTTTCTTGACAACCCTGATAACTGTAATCCTTTGCTAAAAGGGGTTAATGATTTTACTGGAATAAGGGTAACTCCTGGGAACAAACAGAAACACGGTGATATCTCATTTAACCCGGAAGACTTTCCAGCATGTTCTATTTCTTCGACATTTGCATTATGGTTTGCTGAGTATATAGGAGGTAATCCTGTAATACTTTGTGGGATGGACTTGTTCCAGAACAAAAAACAAACTCATTCGGATTCAGAACCGGGAGTAAAGTATGGAAACATTGATTTGATGACTCTGGGCGACCATAAAAAGCCATGGGTAAATCATAAATGTCTGAGAAAAGAGAATGTTTATGTTTGCTCGGGGCCTTTGATAGGGATATTTAAGGAGTATTTGGTGTGATATGGGCAAGTGTTAAAAACAATGGAAGGGGAATAACGTTATGATAACAAAGTACAGAGCATACGACAACAATACAAAAAAGTTTGAGTATTGGGATAGTGAAGAGAATGAGTATGATGGTATCTTTTGGGAGATGATAAAGTACAAAGAATTTGAACCTCACGAACAGTATACCGGCCTCAAAGACAAAAACGGTAAAGAGATTTATGCAGGTGATATACTCAACTCTCAGAATGATGGTAAAGATGATTGTGATGTTTGGGACATTGGAGACCATAGGGATATTGTTGTTGAGTGGACAGGGTTAGGATTCACAGGGTTAGGAGACCACGATAATAAAACATCGGTATTCTATAAATGGTACATTGAGGTTATAGGACACGTAAGAGAAAGAAAGATTTGAAAAATGGGTAATTCGATAGCAAAAATATTCAACGGCACAGTAAAGCAGGGTAAAATATCAATCCATGAATACGATGTAGAAAAATGGGTATTGAATTTATCTACACTCGAAGGAAAAGAATGTGAGTTCATTGCCAGGAAGAAAGGGACCCAGAAATCTAACAAGCAGAACAAGTACTACCGTGGGATAGTTGTTAAACTGATAGCACAGCATTGCGGGTATACTCCAGACAGAGCACACGGTGCATTGCTCATGAGGTTTTTCAAAGAGACCGACCCAGAAAACGGAGCTGAATATATCAGAAGCACAAGACTTGATCAATGGAAAACAATAGAGTGGGAAGAAAAGATGTCAGAGATACGGCAATGGGCTGCTGAGTTCCTAAATCTTTTTATCCCGAAACCTAATGAAGTTGAGATGTATTAAAGGAGAGAATAGAAAGAAACTATCTAACAGATAACATAAAACTCGGATTTGAAAAGGAGTTGCACAATATGGCAAACATGATGTTCCTACGACTTGAAATACATAGCAGCGAAATAAATACTATCAATAAAAAACAGCTTGCATACCTAACCGATAAGGGCTTTTTTGTATACCGAAATGGCGAAGGAGAGTATAAGTATTTTAAAGATTCCCCTGAGTTTAGCCAGGCCATTAACGATGGTACGATCAATACAATAAACCGGGAAAGAAGGGCTAAAATGTTTGGGAATAATATAAATGGGTAATACCTATAGAAATAATTGTTACCATAATAGTTGTAAATTCCTGAAAATTATGTTAGATTTAATAAGGAGACGCATGTATTACTAAATAAAGGATGATTTTGCAGGGTATCTATTCTGGAAGGGCTTTATGTTATGGGTAGAGAACCATATATCCCATCAGAACAGCACATAGAGACTGCGTACCAAGGAGCTTTAAAGGGTCTAACCGAAGTCCAGATAGCTGAATCAATAGGTATAGGTAGGTCTACATTCCAGAGGCATAAAGATGCTTTTAGGGGTGCGATAAAAAAAGCAAGGGCTGAGTCTGTTGACCCTAATTGTGATCGTGTTGAAGATTCGTTATTAAAAGAGGCAACTGGATACGAGTTCCAAGAGACCCACATTGAACAAATCAAAGAAAAAAAAACAGGTAAAGTAACAGCAGAGAAGATAAAAATTATAACAAAATGGTTCAGACCAAACCCTCTGAGTATGGTGTTTTATCTAATAAATAAAAGGTCTGACCTATGGCAGTCTATTCATAAGGTCGATGTTGTTGGGAATGTTGACAATGTTAGTGATAGGTTCAAGGAAATATCTAAAATAATGAGAGAAAGGGACCTCGGTGGTAAATCAGAAGATGCTCCCAAAACTGCTACTAGACCTGACCCCGATACAAAAAGCGTACCTTGATGATGAAACCCATAGGTTTATATGGGTAGCTGCTGGTAGAAGGTCACGAAAAAGTTTAATAGCAAAGCGCAAAATTTTAACATGGGCGCTTGAAAACGATAACACATTGTGGTTCCACGGTGCACCAACACGGGCACAAGCAAAGAGTATATTCTGGGATGACCTCATGAATTACTCGTCATATTTTAGGTATGGGCAACCGAACAAGAGTGATCTAAATGTAACACTGATGAACGGATCACAGATACATGTTGTTGGCCTAGACGAATCAAGAAGGATAGAGGGAAGAACCGAATCATGGAGCGGTGGTCATATAACAGAGGTTGCAGATTTAAAAAAAGAAGAATGGTTTAATCACATACAGCCGACACTTGCCGACACTGAAGGAAAATGTATACTTGATGGAGTGCCAGAGCCTGGAGCTATATGGCATAGGGAAGAATGCAAGAGGGCTGCCGGCGGTTCGTTGCCAACTGTATTACCTGGTGTGGGAGGGTACGGTGAGAATGAGTTTAACGAGTGTTTCTATTCGTGGCATTCGGCTGATGTGTTGTCTGTAAAAGAAATGGCTCGTTTAAAAAGTGTATATGATGAGAAGACCTATAATGTTGAATTTAACGCTTCGTTCGAGTCTTTGAGTGGTCAAGTATATTACGCATTCGTCCCAGACTATTACCCCCACGGAAATTACGATAGGGATGTTGCGTATGATCCTAATTTGCCTGTATCACTGGGGTTCGATTTTAACGTAAATCCTATGACTGCGGTGGCTGGTCATGTTAGAAATGTAAAAGACGAAAAAGGCAATAGCCATCAAGAGTACCATATCTACAAAGGGTATTTCCTACCAAATAGTAACACACCTACTTTGTGCGACATGATATTAACTGAGCATAAGGATACTAAAGTGTTTTTTATCACTCCCTGCCAGTCATCAACATCAAGACAATCATCTCAAGAAATAGGATACGAGGGATTTAGAACCGACCTGATAATAATAGAGGATAAATTCAGAGAGGCCGGGAAAACAATTGTATGGAAGTATCACCATGAGGGGAACCCGTTAATAAAAGATAGGATAAAATCCACAAATGCATTACTTTATCATAAGAGGCTAAGAGTTAATCCTGCCGATCCTGGAGTAAGAGAATTGGTGGCAGACTGGGAAGCGATCACATACAAAAAAGGAACAAGTGAGCTTGACTTTACAAAGGACAAAACAAGGGGTCATATATCGGCAGCGTGTGACTATGTTGACGAGTACAATTGGCCTATTACCAGTAAATATAAATCATCTATTGATATCGATTAGGAGGCAAGTGTGAATGAGGAACTTGAAAAAAAACAAGGCAAGTGGGCAAGAATAAGAACCATGATTGAAAATGATGAAGGTGAAATTTCAGGGTTTAATCTCAGATTACCAAATGAAAGCGCGAAAGCATTCAACACACGAAGAAAGCATTATGTCAGAGGGTTTGTCAATTACGTTCAAGACATGGTAACGGCTCCGGTAAATGCACTATTTCAAAAAGCTCCTGTGTTGGCCTATGACGATGATAGCTCAATGCTTGCTGAGTTTGGGGGTAATGTGACAAACTCAAAAGAAGAGCCTCAAGGCATTGAAGAGTATTTCAAATCTTATGCCGGTGTAAACATGAGGGCGTTTGGAATAGTGTTTGTAGTCATAGACAAACCCTCTGAGATGTCAGAAAACTTAGCCGATGAGATAGAAAACGGGAAACCCTATATAAACCTAATACAACCTGAGGATGTGATAGACTGGGATTACAAAAATGCCGAGTTTGTAATGTTTAAGTATAGGGTTGTAAAAGTACCGAAATGGACAGACTATACAGAGGACCCCCCTGGAGCTGTTGAGTATGAGTATACCTGGACAGTTGACACTCTTTACAAAAAAGAAATAGGGAGAGAAGATAATTATATAGAGGAAATACCTCATACCCTTGGTACGGTTCCAGTTGTCGCGCAGGCAACTTTTAAAACAGATGATAGGAAAGTACTTGGTAACAGCTCAATGGAGCAGACCACGAACATGTTACTATCGTACAATGACAACCTGCACTATGCCGGGTACGAAATAAAGAAGGTCTCCGGAGCTATACTGCTTGTTCCTGAAGGGTCAAAGACATCTGCTAATGTTACGGTGGATGCTACCGGAAACGTGACAACGAAAAAGCAGGACAACGGTACAACAATGGAATATAGAGGTAAGGAAAAACCTGCTTATCTTATTAAGGGAGCAACAATTGAAGAGGCTATGACACTGGCAAGATATTACCAGGTCCAGGCGTACGAAAACGAGAGGGATCAAAAATCAGTAAGCAAGATGGGTGCTACTGGTCAGAAGGTTGCAGAATCAGGATTTGCAAAAGTGCTTGAGAGAGAGCCTTTGATACTGAACATTATCTCTTTTGCTTTAGATGGTGATAGCCTTATCAGAAAAATAATGAACAAGGTAGCGTTTATCGTTAATGAGAAAACAGATAGCTTTCAATTTGCTTTTAATAAGGAATACGACTTTACAACAGAGAAAGAAAGGTATGAAACTATCAAAGTTGCAAACGATCCTCTTGTACAGCTTGGTAAAGTCACCCCGACAGCAACTAAGGCAATGTACCGTAATGCTGTAAAGGATGTAACCAGAGACACGGTAGAGAAAGAAAAGATCAATGCAGAGATAGAAGAATATCAACCAGAGCAGCTTGAAAAAGATGTCCAGGACGCGGTATTGAAAGAGTTTTCTGACGAGGATGAAAATAAATAATATTTATCTTGCATTGTCTGCGATTATCTATTATAATTAAAAGTAACAAATATTGAATAAATATTACTTAAAAACGGAGGTTGTATGAAGACGTTAGAAGTTAGCGAAGAAACGTATGCAAAAATACGTGGCCAATTAAAGTCATGGTCAGGGTCATGGTCAGCAGATGGTTAAAACCCATCTCTTTAGTTAACAATAAAAGACACGGGGTAAAATGATATATTACCTTGGCAAGTATAATAACGCATAGGCGGGAGAGCCTTACCGGTGAAAGTCCGGCCAAACTACACCTTAAAGGCGGGGTAACAAATCGGCGGTTATACTTTTAAGAGAGAAAAACGGATAGCAAAGATGAAAGGAAAACCTCACAATGAGTTTTAATTATGATCTTGACCCACGTTATAGGAAAGCGGTGCATGAAGATTTTAAAGAACCGTCAGAAGAGATGTTTGATGTCGTTCGTACCGCTCCAGGAGGTTGGGTGGTGGGGTATTACTCAGGCGCAATATCTGTATGTTTTGTCCCATTCCCATTCAAATACGTGTTAAAGGAAAAAAAGTATGAGTAATGAAATAACGGTAATCGCTCCAGGTATAATAGTGTGGGTATTAATTATATGGTCAACACTATTACTTGTAAATGTATTCGTGGGAATGAGAGTAGCAAAAAAAAGGAAAGAGTGGGAAAGCGAACTGTGTGGATTATTAATTGATATGAGCGAACTGCTTAGAGAAGTAACAGAATCCGAATACTGCGAGGTTTGTGGTGGGGATAAGGTAAACTTTTTGGTTAATTGTGAGGAGTGCGAATCTAAAATTGAAATATCAAACTGGCGTGATGAGAAATGAATCCCAAAACACGGGGACAGGAGATGGAAATCACCGGACCCATATACCGATACATAACGGTTGTAGCAGGACGGAGAACAAGAATGGGTAACTTGTTTAATCTAATCACAGGTTTAGGATGGGAGCAGCTCAAAGCTATTGAGTTTTTGAGTGATGTGACAAATGGACCCATTACAGGAGTACAACTTTGTAACAAGGTTGATTGTTCGTTTAAAGAGTTGTTTATTCTTGTAGAACGTGGGTTAATTACAGACCCGACATCGCCAGTTTTAACTGATAATGGAAAGATAGCTTCCGGGTTATTTAAGACTAAAGAGGACGCAGGAAAAAAAGATGAATAAAGAAAAAGATAACTCTTACATAGTAATATACGATCACCCCAAAGAGTATCCGGATTGGTTTGTGGCTTTGAAATGGAGAATGGATGGCGGAAAACCTGTTCCAAATAAAGTAATCTTTTCAAAGGGTATCACTATTTGGGACGTTAGGAAAACAATACCTATTGGAATGGGTAGGGTTGAGAGAGGGTTTAACGATGCCCCAGATATTGTAGAAACTTGGGTTCCTATGCCTGAATGTCATGGGCTTGGAAGGAAGGGTGATTAAATGGGAGCTTTAGGGATATTGTCAGGCGGCAGCAGTGATAAAAATTGTGGTAGTTGTACTCTAAGAGAAACCGTTACAAAGAAAGAGTATGTAAATATAAACCCTGTGCCTCACCGATTTGAGATAATGAAATCAAAGCAGATAGGTAATTATGTACTATGTCAAATAAAATATATAGACTGCATAAATTACGAAGGAATAAAGATAGTCGTGTTCGATGGCATTGAACTCACAGACGTATTAGAAATGAAAGGGATTGATCCTCATTTTTTTAAAGATAATAAAATCATAGCACGGTTTAAGCCTGATAGGTTTGGTTGGAAGAGTGCTGTTCTTCTGTGCTGCGAATTGTATAAGAGGGATATCGGAGTGTATGAAATATAAAACAGAACCAAACGGAGATATTGAAATACCCGAACAGTACCTATTGCCTGTAGCCAAAAGGATTAACAAGATTACTGATGATACCAGAGCAGCTCTATCAATCATGGCTGAGTTCAACGGTAACACATTTACAATAGCAAACGAGGAGTTTATCTTGAGAGTTGAGCGTATGCCAGATAGGAGAAAATTTGATTCTTACCCGGAAGTAGACTTTTAAAAATGGCTAAAACAATATACTCTATAACTTCTGAGCTGCTCGAAGAGTTGTGTGATCAGTACGATGGTGAAAACTATACATACCCACAAAGCGAACTGGAAGGGAAAGCTGTGTTCGAGTTTGTAATGGAGAAAGTGAAAGTATTGTATGCAAAGGCAATAGAGAATAAAAACAATGTTAGTCAACCGAGGAACATGGCGAAAGAATGAATAAACTCTACAACGGTATAACAGAACTCGCAAAACATATAGTAGGAGATGAGTTCGCCAAAAACTTAGAGGAAGAAACTAAAAACACACAGATATCTAAGATTCTTGTCGGACTAAGGAATAGGGAAAAGATAAATCTTGGTGAGATGTCTACAAGAATCGGGTGTACTAAACAAAAACTTATCGAATTTGAGAGCCTCTATGACAGGGAGTACAAGATCGGCGATCTTTTGGACTATTGTGACAAGATTGGGTATAGGTATGATATAACATTTGAACCAAAGAAACCAAAAGAGATAAAAAACATTTGCAGCTCATGCAATATGATTAATTGCAAAATACAACAAGACTACGGGATACTTGCTATTGAATGTAATGAGTATATGGAAGACTGAAAGGGTTTGTGATGAGTGATAGTATCAACGAGACACGGGTAGTTAAAAGCAAAAATGGGACGATAACTATAAAAGTAAAAGATAACTGTACACCATCTTTAGAAAAATCTTTTGCTAATCTGCCGAGCTATTGTGAACGAATAAAGAAGAATAAACCAAAGAGATTCAAGTCAAAGATAGCGGACAATTTCCTAAGAATAAGTCACAAAGGAAAAGAGATACTCAGTTTGTATGGTTTTGTGCCAGGATCGGCCACTAAAGAGATAATAGAACGAGCATTTGAGCGTGTGTATGAAATGGGATATGATGAAGCTGAGAAAAAGTTTAACGATCACAGGGAGAAATAATGGAAATAGCAGTAGTAGTACTAACGATTAAAATAGTTGCAGCATACGCGGTAGCTGTAGTAATAGGTATGATTGCATTTAGTTACATTACAAGAAAGCCGATGTGCATATCGATACCAGATTGCGCAGAGTGTGGTTGTGTTCCTGCAAACCAAAACGAAGAGATTGCCAGAGATGACATTGTCGGTGAATGCATACGCAGAAATTTAAACCGTAACGACTCTAATATCATTGGTGAGGTTATAATAAGTGAGAGATAAAAAATATACCCAGAATCTTGATGATCACACATTTCAATACGGTAAGTACCGTTGGAGAGTGACAAGATTGCATAAACTTGCAGAAACACTTAAACCGTTTGAGATACCATTAAAGCACTTGAATATATGGTGTCTGTACCCGGAACCAGACACGACACTGAGTTTTATAGATCATGTAAAGCGAGTAAACTTTGCTGATTTAAAACACCCTATAATCTTAGATGAGGAAGGGAGCATAATGGACGGCAGGCATAGAGTGCTAAGAGCATTGATGGAAGAAAAGAAAACTATCCTTGCTGTTAGATTTGACAAGACTCCACCTCATTGTTTTGTAAAAGAAGAAAAAGAATAATAATAAAAGTACAATTTCTGCTCGTAGAATAAACTGAAATCAATGTAATTAACCATGACGAGCAGCAATTGTAAATTTTTAGAGAGAATAATATGAGCGTGGCAAGAAAAGAATTACCTTGGATAAAGATCAAGGCGATAAGAAAAAGGGTGAGACACTTTGAAATTGCAAAACATCTCAATATTAAGAGCAATGTGTTTACTCAGATAATCAACGGGTACAAGAAGATTCCTGAAGGTTTTGAGGAGAAGGTGAACCGGTATTTTGAAACTATATAAGGGGGTAAGTGATGGGTGGATGTGATATAACATATGCAGATGCATTTAAAATGTATGAACTCAAACACATGAGTATAAAGAAAACACCAAGCGGAAATTTCCTTTATTACCGCAACAAGTACAATGGAGATGTGCACTTAATCAAGAGACCCTTCGCGCACAAGTCTCTCCCTCTTGCTCAGAAAGAAGCTGAGTATGAGAAAACAGGGTGTAAATATGTGGCATAAAGATACAAGCGATCATAAACAAAAGATTATTAAAAAGTAAACATTAAATTATATTAACATTATGCCATTCGATGAACTCCAAAACATAAAAGCCCTTGAGGATGAGCTGAGAGCTGCTCAGATGATAGAGATAGGTATCAAGTCCAATGACGGACGGAAACCTATCCAGAACCTAATAAACACATACGCAGCTAAATCAGCACTATACACAAACCCTGAAGCGCTACAAAGAATGATATACCTGCTCAAGATATCCCTTGCAGGTTACATCAACCAAGGGTATAAAGAGGGTAGTCTTTTAAGCGCAAAAGCCATGGACAGGTTCCTTGAGGCTTCAGAGAGGGCAGACTTTGCACAGAGACAACTCAGAGTTCTTACAGGAGCTTCAAACAGCCAAGCAAAGCGCAGGATTGCAGTTGCCTATGAGGAGTTGAATCAGACTAAAGGTATTTTAAAAAGTGATATAAAGCTCTTTAAAATGAGGGGTAAGTTAAGCGGTCGAAGTGACAAGGCCCTCCTCAAAGAGCTGATAATATCAGGGAGAAATAAAACAGGAGTTGCTCAAGGATTTGCTAAAAGGTTAAAGCAGATTACTGTTGAGGCAATCCGGAGAGAGAGTTCTGCAGGAAAGATAGACAACTATTTAAAAGTATATCCAGCAAATCAACCATGGCAATGGATATCAATATCAACAAAACCGTGCCCAGGATGCCAGGCCAGAGCAGGAAGAATATTAACATACAACCAATGGTCAAGAATAGGTCTTCCTGGAACCGGCAGAACTATATGCGTATTTGCTTGCCGGTGTGATTTGATGCCATTACCAATAGCAGAAAAACGATTCCCAACGGTAAAAACTTTTAATTGGAAACCTTCAGACATGGTTATCGCAACGAGTAGAGAAATTCGTACTCTGGAGGGGGCTGTTTCTGTTAGGGGTAAGGTGGTTAAGAAAACAATTAAACAGAAATTAATAAAACAACCTATCATAAAACGGGATTTGACACCAAAGGGTATTATACATGAGTGGACTAGGGGATCTAAAAGAAAAACGCCCGTTATAGCAAAAACAGCGGCTATAGATGAGTTTGGGTTACCAGGAGTAGCTTTTACGAATAGAAAATACAATATATCACAAGCAGAGATAGGCGCTTCTAGAATATCATTAAGAGCTATGTATAACGAGACCCAAAAAGAACTAAAGGCTGCTGGGATAAGTAAAATAACATTAAGACGAGGTGTAAAGACACAATATAATACATCGCTTGCAGGTGCAATGGAGTCGTGGACATCGGATAGTACTATATCTAAGAAATTTGATGGCAAATATGAATTAATTGAATCTATCACTGCTGATAGGATTCTAACTTATCACAAAAGTAAATTATGGAAAAACGGGCCGTATGGTGAGCAGTATGAATATATTGTAATGCCAGAAAGGAAAAAGAAGTGATAATAATCAAAGCCAAAACAACAACAGGTAAAATAGTAGATAGGTATATTCCAGAAAACAATAGTGATATACAAGAGCTAAAAAAAAGAAATGGAAATAATGAGGTAGATATTAGAGAGAGTTTTGCTGATGACCCTGAGTTATGGATATGAAAAAGATTACTGAATTCAAAAGTAAGAAAAAGTTTTTGTCAAACTACTATAACCACGCAATAAAATATGATGGGATAATGTACCCAACAAACGAGCATGCTTACCAGGCAGCAAAAACGACTGTAGGAGATATTAAAATAAAAATATCTAAATTAAAACATCCAAATAGTGCAAAGAAATACGGCAGCAAAGTAATGCTAAGAAATGATTGGGAATATGTGAAATTAGATATTATGTATAACATAAACAAGATAAAGTTTGATGACTATTTATTAAAAAAAATGTTGTTGGATACAGGGGTTGCATATCTTGAAGAGGGTAATTATTGGCATGATACGTTTTGGGGTGTTTGTAATGGTGTTGGTAAAAACAATTTAGGAAAAATTTTAATGAGAATCAGAAACGAATTATGATACTAATTCAAATATGTATAGAACTACATTCTCCTTTCTTCAAAGAATATAATAAAGACATTGATTTTTCATAGACTTTGATTTATTATTATAGTATATGAGGAACTTGCCACCTATTGAAGACAGGACGAGGTATGTCGAAAAACTTAATAGGCAAAACGATGACAGGGCACGAAGAGGATATACAGGACCTGTAACAGTAGAGTGGTTATTAGGAATGCCGATGGACTCTTACGAAAAATCACATGAGAGGTTAGGATGTAAGGAGTATAGGATACTAAAAAAGAAATAATACATTTCTGAACCCCGGTTAAACCGATACCAAGGCTCCGGTAAATTCGATGCACTAATACAATTGTGTGTTTAATTTATCGGAGCCTTTTTTTATAAACAGTTGGTAATACACTTCCAGCGCAACTGGTAATACACTTCCAGGTAACACTAAGAGAGAGAAGGATTTAATGATTTCACAGGAACTTCATAACATTTTTACTGAAGCGCTCAAGGACAAAGAGTATAAGGGTAAACCGGCATTAAGTTTTGTAGTTGAATATGACAAAACCGCTGACTCTGGAAAGGTCTCAATTGATAAGTTAGAGACTGCAAATGCTGGACTCCAGACAGAACGGGATAGTCTGAAGGAAAAGTATAAGACCGCAGCGAATGAACGGGATACCCTGAAAACTGACAATGAAAAGTTGTCCAAGAATCAGAAGACCGACAAGGACAAAACAGTTGTCGAGAAGGGAATGTCTGAAGAGAAAGAAGCCGAGTTTAACTCTTTGAAAGAGAGCGTAAGGCTTTTAACCGAAGGAATGGCAAAGACACAGAAAACTCTTGAGACAGAGCGCATAGCCAAAGGTGAAACTGATTTTATATCTGCGAAAACATCATTAGAATCTGAACTTATTAGGGAGCTTGCTGGCGTGAAAATCAAAGACAAGGGTAGCGTTGATGCTGCTCTTGGGATAGTTGATAGAAACGGCCATGCAAAAATCAACAAAGAAGATGACGGGGTTTTGAAAAGATTTATTACAACAAAGGCAGAAAATGGAGATACTACCACTGCCAGCGTCAAAGAACTCGCATCTTACCTTGCAAAAGCATACCCAAAGCTTGTTGACTCAAGCGGGAAATCAGGAACCGGCGAAGATCACCAGAGGGAAACAGATCAGACCGGGAAAGGTAACTCAATAACTAAGGATCACACTAGAGATTTGATGAACGCCGAAGCAAATCTTTAATTAAGGAGAAAAATAACAATGGCCTATTTACCATTAATCGAAGCATTGAAGCAAATGCCTGAAGGGAAAGAGAAATCAATCCTTGAGGTTTATTCTTTGTCGTATCCAAATCTTGCCCGTATCGGTTTTGATGCTGCCAGCAATGGCAATGTACATAACTGGACAATTGAAAACCAACTACCGACATCAGCTCCTCGTAATGTCGGCTCTGATTTTACTGATGACTATGGAGATGTCCAGCCTCACGCTGAGACAGTTAAGCTCTATGGTGGAGTGGTAAAACTGGATGAGTTTGTAACCGACACTATGCCTTCAGTCGTTCAGACTCAGAAAGCAATGCAGATAAAGTCCAAAGCACAACTTGCTGCTAAAGACATGTTTGAAGCTACAGGTGGAACCAGTGCTGTAGGTGTTGATGGTTATCTTGCACGTCCTACATGGGCAGGTCAGACTGTCGCCGTTGGTGGAGCAAGTACCGAGGCACTGCTTGATGAAGGGCTTGACAAGGTAACGATAATCCCTGGGAGCTCTTTCTTTTTTACTACACAGTCTCAAGGCAGAGCAATTAAAAAACTCGGCAGAGATACCAAGCAGACTCTTAACTTCGGTGGTGATGACTTTGGTAAATGGGGTGCTACTTATGAAGGAATCCCGATCATACCTTTATTCGATGGCAAAGGAAATGACCTATTCACAACAGGTAACCAGAAATATTACCTTGTTACATTTGGTCCTCAGATGTTTCACGGTATACAAAACCTTGATATGAGAGCCAAGCAACTGAGTGCTGATAACTGGGATTATTTCCGGATTAAGCATTATATGAGTTTTGTGGCTGAATCACTCAGGTGTTTCTGTGTGTTTACCGGATGTACTGACTAAATTCATTGTCAAGAGAGAGAAAACTATGAATAAAACTGGTAAAACTACAGTCAAAGATCTTATGGTCGAAATCGTTGAAATGGAGCATAAGCATACAAAGCTTATGGAAAGAGTAGCAATACTTGAGAGTGGAACTGTATCTGTATGTGATGAGCTACCAAGCCCAAAAAAAGTACAGTTGGTAGATGTAACCACCGAAGAGCTTTGTATGCCTAATGAGACACCTCCGGCAATTGTAGGTAAAGTACCCGTAGACCAGATGGGGAATATCCCGAAAGAATGGTCTAAAATAAAAAGCAATGATTATGGTAAAGACGGGTATGCTTATATAAGGACTTCGCCTGTGGGTGTTGAGCAAGAATCTGGTAACACGATTATGAAGATAATTGATAAAGAAGACGCCAGGCTTGTCGATGGAAGTATTCAACGAGTTGTAGAATACAATAAACGAAACAGATAATTAATTACTCTTTTAAGGAGATATTCAAATGGCAACTGGAACATTTATAGTTAAAAAAATACCGTGGCCACAGGGTGGGACTACTTTAAAGGCTTCGGCGGCGGTTACTGCTGCCGGTACTTCGACTGCCGTAAAAGTGGGCAAGGGCCTTTTTTATCTGGCTTTTGACGTTACTGCAATAGCTAACGCTACGGGAGAAGCTCTGAGGGTCGAAGTTCAGTTCAACAAAAAAAGCAATGCCACTCTTAGCACACAGAGTAAGATTGTGTGGGATGGTGACTTTGTTACAGCTAACACGATCATAGTTACCGTTGATGGTACCGCTGCCGCTACTGTTACATTTGCGACTGACCATGCCACTACAGCGGCTCTTGTTGTTGCTGCTGTTCAAGCCCTTACAGGTATAACCTGTGAGCTTGATGTGTCTGACACAAACTCAAGAACCATATTCATTTACAAAACTGCAAAAACTGCTATCGGCACAGTGACAGAAGTTGTTGCATTAGGTGCAGGTGCAGCGTCTGGTACTGTTACTTATGATGGTGACTGGTATACTTCAGGAGCACCTATTCATTATGGTGATGCAATCCAGGGTGACCCTCTTGACGCTGTTCAGGAGATAGGTGTAATTTTTGAGAACCCTTATGATTATCAGGTGCGTCTCAAGTACTCAATTGTAAGCACTCCAAGTGTTACGTTTTCTGTTGTTGCTCATGCACTTAACAGTAGGAAAACCACATAACAGAGATTGAATTTTAGTTCCCTTTTATTTTTTTGGATCAAACCGATGAAAAGGCTTCCATTACGGAAGCCTTTTTTTTAAGGATTTATCTATGAGCATTATTTCAGCCAAAGACCAAATGTCAGTATTACCGAGTGATGCTGATGATACAGATGGTCTTGTAACACTTGCAGCAAGTTCTGCATCGTCCTTTATTAATACATGGACAGCACGGAAGTACTATCCGTTTGAAGATTTCAATAGTACCACCGGAACAGCAAGGGCGCCTGCAATTATTGTAGCAAAATGCAAAGAGATAGGCAAAGCGTTTTATTACTTGTCTATCGATGAAGAGGATCGGGATGGAGACGAAAAGGAAAAGTGGACAAAGTATCTTGACAGGCAACAAAAAATATTACCTGATATACATATCCCTGCATCAATAAACACTCAGGTTGTTAGTTTTGATTCGAATGGTGCAATGCTTATAGGTGCTGATAACGGGATAGGGTATCCTCAGATAATACCGTTCAATGCAAAAGTAGCGAGCGGTAGTACTAATGTTTGGATAAATAATACAAATTTTTTTGTGCGTAAAGGTGGATTGAATACCGATGAATACCCGGATGCATGGTATTTGTATAGGGTTGATACTGACCTTGAAGGGACTTTGACGTATACAAGGACGTACCGTAGTGACGGTGCTGATTATGCGAGCATGGGTAACTAAAAAGCTTTAAAAGTTATATGAGGGTGTAATGATTAACGAAAAATACAGCTATAACGGATACAATCCTGATAGCAAAGTAACAAAAGAAAAGAAGGCTGAATTGTTAAAATTGTTCAATAGTAGAATTTTAAACAGGAAACAGTATTCAGCAGCTATTAGTGATTTAAAAAGGTGTTATAAATACAAATCTTTGGTTGGCGTTGATCCTGCTGAATTTAATAACACTGAAATTATAGGTACTTCTTTTGCACAGAGAGAACCATTTACTGATGTTTTGCCTGAAGGCGCAACAAATTGTATACTTACAAATTGTAATACTAATAATTGTAATATTCCAAAGGGATTTACTATAAATGGTGGAGTCAACGAACATCACAAAAAACAGAATAACGGTGAAGAATGGATTGTTGATGATAAGTTAAAACCACAAACTCCATTAAGTCCGAAACAATATGATAAATATGGATTAAGCAAAGACCCGAAAAATTTACCAGTAGAAAAACTATCTATTTCAATTCTCCTACAAGCTGAGATTAATAAAAAACGAGAAGATAGAAAAAATAAAATATTAGAAATAGTTAACGACCCATCCAAGTTGGATAAATTAATTAAATCCGGTAAGGAGTTATAATGGCTATTAATGCATACTTTCATATAACTGCTGCTGGTGCTGGTGACAATTCAGGTGATACCTGGGCTAATGCTATGGATGAGCCAGCCTTTGAAACACACTTAGAAGGTGCTGTTGTTGCTGGTGATGTTCATTTTGTTATGGATGGTTCTTATACCCTTGATTCAACCATTGACGCTTCTGCCAGAGATGGAACCGCTGTTTCACCAATTGCTATTATAGGAGTTAAAACTGGTACGACTAACGAAGGTTCTGCTGTTGTTTATTCTGATTGGTCAATTGATGCAGCGGATAGACCGTTTTTTGATGGTGTGACTTTTGGGTTTCTTGTTGGTGATTTTTATATCATTCGAAATATAGATCACGAAAGTTCTGCCACATCTGTGGTAAGTGTTGGACTTGCTTGTAATGTGGTGAATTGTAAATTTAATAATGACAATGGTATATCAGCCGCTAAACATGCGTTAGATGTTGGAGAGGCTTCGCATATTATAGATAATGAAATAACTGCTGCGAATGTGTCAGGTATGAATGTTGCAGGTGCTGCAAAAGTACTGTATAATTATATACACGATTGTCCTGATGCAAGTAATGGATATGGTGTTATCAATAATGGGCAAAGGACTGTGTATGCCTTTAATATTTTTGACCAACTTGAATACGGGATACTTGCGGCCAGCGATGAATTTTGTCTTTGTTTAAATAATACATTTTATGAATGTGACACTGGTATAAGGGAAACTAACGCGTATGGGTGGGCAGTTATAAATAATATTTTTGACAATATTGATACTGTTGCACTTTCGTGGACAACTCAAACAGATATAAATTTTTTCTGGAAAAATCACGAGGGGAATAGTGTTGTAGATTATGCGGCTAATGTGGACGAAACCACAGTATTCCAGGACTATGAAAAAACAACAGGAGACCCTGAATTTATTACTCCTGGGAGTGAGTTTGATATTGAGGATACAAGTCCTTGTTACGGTACAGCCCAGGGGGTTGAAAAAGGAATAAGTTAGTGGATAATTTTTAATATACAATTGGAAGGAGATTTACAATGGCAATAAATGCAATAGCGACAACGATAAGAAATGCAATGTGTAATGCTTTAGTTGATGGGTATGATGTTGGGTCTGCTGATGCAGGTGGTAGTTATGATGGGTATACAGCAGCATTTGCAACTCTGTTGTTCTCGTGCTTGATGGCTGCTACTGCTTATGGTGATGCAGCAATTGGAGTCGCCACAGCAGCAGCAATAAGTGACGATTCGAGCGCTGATGACACAGGAACGGCGGCAGTTTTAAGAGCGCTTGACAAGGATAATGATACTGTGCATGATGGGTCGATTGGAACGTCAGGTGAAGACTTGAATCTTAATACTTTATCAATAACAGCGGGTGATACGGTATCTATTTCGAGCGCAACAATAACAATGCCTGCTGCATAAAAAACTGAATTATTCATTTAAAGAAGGAGAGAAAACAAATGAACAACTCACCAATTGACCAAATAATGATTAACGTTCCTTTGTCAATACCAGAGGTGCTACATTGGGTGGGACACGTGGCCTCAAAAGTGCCTTACAAGAATGGCGAAGGGCTAAGAGCTGAAGCCATTTGCAAAAAAATCGCAGGAAAGATAAAAGGCCGAAAGGTTGAAGTTCCTGTAAAAGCTGTTGATATACTTGTTAAGATGGTTGACCAGGAAAGACTAAAAGGAAATGTTTGGCTTGTTGAAGATGTTAAAGAGTTGATACAGCTATTAAAAGGTGGTATTGACAGAAAGATTGTAGGCTTTTTTCTAAAGGGTCTCGACACCGGGCAAAACATATTCACAGAATCAGACAACGGTGATTTGAAAACAGAGATTATAATACCGAGGAAACAGAAGACGTAAACAATGGCAACGAATAGACCACATAAAGGTGCTTGGCAAGGAGATGATACAACAAAGAAACCTAATAAGGGGGCTTGGCAAGGCACATATGATGACGATGGGGTTAGTGGGAGTTTGTCTTCTGTGCTGCCTGTTATTGTTGCATCTATTGCTGGAGTAGTTGCACACGCTGGCGTTATCGATGCAAGTTTATTAATTCCTACAATGTCCGCGTCTGGTGTTTCATCAACTTCTATAACCGGAGTAATGTCATCTGATTTAATTATTCCAACTATGTCCGCTGCTGGGATATCAAAACATTATGGTACATTTTCTGCTGATATTCCTATCCCTACAATGGCAGCATCTGGGGCTTCATCCTCTGGGGTAACTGGGACGCTTGATAGTAATATGCCAATAGCAGAAATGGCCGCTTCTGGGACATCTAAACACACGGGTGTACTTGATGGTACGTTGCCTATTGTAGATATGAGCGCTTCGGGTTTAGCTGTATCAACGATAACAGGAACAATTGATTCAGACTTGTTAATCCCGAGCATGGATGCATCAGGGATATCAAAGCATGTTGGTACATTATCAGGGACATTGCCAGTTCCAGAAATGTCATCTTCAGGGCAGGTGTTTTCTGGCGTGTCTGGTGCTATTGATTCAATTCTTTTGGTACCTGAAATGGATGCGTCTGGAAATGCTGTATCAACAATAACAGGTACTATAGCCGGGGATTTACCTGTTACAGAAATGGACGCTTCAGGGATATCTAAGCATGTCGGGGTATTGGCAGGTACGTTATTGATACCTGGCATGGATGCAACCGGGGTATCTGCCACATCGATAACCGGGACCATGTCTGCTGCTCTGTTAGTACCGACAATGAGTGCAATAGGGAACACAGGTGTAACAGTATACAAAGTAGTAGCATTTAAATCTGAGATAAGAGGTAATACAGCGTTTAAATCTGAGATAGTTAGTAAAACTGCTTTCAGCAGTGAACTTAGCTTAGAGGAAATATAATGAAAGTACTAAAGGGTGCAATAGGGGTAAGAATTGTTGCAGACTGTGTATCTAATGTGTCAACAGCATTGGTACAGACAATAAAATACACAAAGTCAGACGGGACTACTGGCGAGTGGACTGCAACGGTTGGTACTGCGAGCATAGATGTAGATAATGAATCAGGTGAAACGATTACTTATGAGGCATATACATATATCTATTATGACACTTTGATAGATGATATTGATGTGTTAGGCGATTGGAAAGTGCAAGCGTATGTCGAATTGTCTGGAGGGCTAAAAACTCACGGCAATGACAATGAAGGAAAAAACCCGTGGGGACTATTAAGGGTTGAGGATGTTTTGTAATGGCTGATGGATTATCTGTAGAATTAGAGACAAAAGATGTTACGAGTATGATTGATCGTCTCTTAAAACGTGTTGAAAAACCTAAGATATTATTGCGTAACATGCAGAGGTATATACATGCTCTTACTATGAAGATGTTTAGGGGTAGGCGTCCTGACCGTGGAGAGGTCCGTGGTGTACGTTGGCCTAAGAATAAGCCATCAACAATACAGAGTAAACGCGCAGCTCTTGCAAGAGGAGACTTGACAGGGGGAGTATCTGACAGGCCGATGGTAGAAAGCGGTAAAACAAGGGACTCCCACAAAGTTCTTGAAGAGTCACGATTAGGGTTTACTTACGGAACAAGAACAAAAAGCCCTAAAGGTTTTGGGTATCCAGGATACCATAACAATAATGATTACCCGTGGTTGTTTCTGACAAAAAACAAAGATTTTCCTCAGTTTATACAAATGGCTGTTGACCATTTGGAAGGTGCTTTGAAAAGGCATACTCATTATATGAGAGGTGCGATCTAATGGTAACTCAATTGAACCAGTTCGGAATAACACAGGTTGTAAGGGATTATCTGAAAACTGACTCAACATTGTACGGGTCAAGAAAGCTTATAAATGAAATATCCGCTGACCCTATAAAATATGAGCGTGAAAAAGTAAGTACAAACAAATCATATAGAATATATGCATGGGCTTCTGACAGTGACCCGATAGAGGAGAGATCGAATAATGCCTTCGATTCTTACCGGCTTGATTTTAAATTTGTGGCAAAGTCTGTAAAGCTGATAAATGCGTATGAGAGATATTGCCAGGCTTGGGAGAGAGTCAAAGTTTTAATGAGGGCACAGATGTCTAACGGGCTAATGTTATCGGAATATTACACAGATGCCAATGCACAGATATATAGTTTTTCGCCTTTGCCAAGTACTCTACCATCACCAATAGTAAATGATGACGGGGTACTTGTGACGAAATTAGAAGGCGCTTTTATAATCGAAGTAAATAGATATTAACCCATATAGGGAGGTAAACAATGGCAAGAAAAAGTATCATGGAAAAAAGGGCGTTCTTTTCTTACAAAGAAGCAACGGCCTACACAGCAGAAACGACTGCACGGTTTGAAGGGTTTGGTAAATTTACACCTCCTAAACGTGAGCCTCAAAAAGAAATGGACCGGGGCAAGACGGGAACCGGACAGCACGGAACAAGGCAGGAAACCCAGGCAATCTTCGCAACATGGTCTTATGAGACAGAGAGATTAAGTGAAGTGGCTTTTCTGTGGTGCATGGGATTAGGTCGGGCTTATACTGTTAATGGTGCTGGACCTTATCAGCATGAATTATATGGTCAGTTAGTTGCAGGTAGAACTCTTCCAACTTTCACCATCGAATATGGTAACGGGACATCCAATGAAGTTCTTTCGGGTGCTGTAATTAATGAAATAACGTTCACCGGATCAAGTGACGGTAATGGAGTTTGTAAATGTACTGTAACAGGATTTGCAAATAGTCATATCTATACCGCAGCCGCGTTAACTCTTAATACTGCTGGCACTATATCTTCAGCAAGTGAGGACTTTTCGGCTGAGCCTTTACTTAACTTTAGAGGTTTTAATTACTGGATAAGTACCGCTGCTGATGATGTTGACGCGAGTGATGTAGTATTTGGGTCCGAGAATCTTGTCGGTACTCCTACAGACATAGCGCCTATTATGAATAGCTTTAACGTGGTCTGGAGCAACAACCTTACCCCTGAAGATATGTTAAGAGGTGCAGGTCATGGTGTCCTTAATTTGAATGAGAGAAAAGACCCTGCGCTTACTCTTGAATTGGGTATCAATAAAGATGCTGCTGTTCTTGACGTGGAGGCTTTGTCTCTCGCTGATACAAACCAGGCGATAGAGTTTAATTTTACCGGTCCCTACATCAGTACTACGGTACCATTTGGGTTTGTGATGATTTTCACAAAGGTCAATGTTGAGAGTGTGACCCGTGGAGAAGAAACACCAATACCTGAAACTGTTCCTGTGACAGTTTTTGAGGATGCAAACCATGACGCTATTGAAATTTATATCCAGAGTAGCATAGCAAAAGAATATAACGATACTTTAGCTTAACAAGAGAGAGAGAAAACATGAGCTTAATATCTTGGATTATTAAAAACCTTGAGGGGCTTGAAAAGAATAAGCCCTTTAAGTGTGGTGGGACAACCACTTTTGAGTTTAAAGGTGGCGGTAGAAAGAGTCGTATCTATTGCAGGCAGCCTACCGGGACTGAAGTAATTAACTATACCCATACAGTACTTGATTCAGAAAAGTCAGTAGTTGAGAATGCGAAGCCTGAAAACCTGACGATTGCAGAGGTTCAATTATTATGTCGAAATAAGAAGTTGATACCTTATGCAAAGAAAATTATCACTGGGTGGGACTGGTATCAAGACCCTGATGGAAAAGAAATAAAATTCCCTAATGTAGATATGATCGAAAAATACTTCCCGCATCACCTGGACACAATTTCATTCAGGATGTATGAGGTTAATGATAGTTATGAAAAAAAAAATTAGGCTTTAAGGAGTTTGTTGACATTTTCTCCTCTTTGAATTATGACCAAAAAGGAAATAAGAAAAAGCTTGAAATGCCGGGGGGCTGTTATGAATGCTCTGCGAAGAAGCATAGTACCAAAGAATCTCTTAAATGGCAATGCGACAACGGGTGCTACTGGCCTGAGAACGCATGGAAGTATGATGAAATTAATTATTATTTAACCCTTGCTTATTGGATGGATGCAGGTTACCCAGTGAAAGAGATTGAGAAATTAAGGCCGGATGACTACATGAAAATAAGGGTTATAAGGAGATTGCTTTAATGGGATTTTTCACAAAAAAAAATGAAGCTGAAGCAGTAATAAAGGTCAACTATAAGGGTGACAATGCCAAGAAGGGGCTATCATCACTACAGAAGTCTATTGTAACGCTTGTAAGTGCCGCAGCGATACGCCAGCTTGCATTATATACAAAGCAACTTGCAGACCTTGGTGCCAAGGCTGAGAGTGTAGCAAAGAATTTCAAAAACTTTGCTGAACGATCAGGACGCGATGCAGATGAAATGACTGCAAAATTACGTGCTGCGACTCTTGGTATGGTCAATGATATGGAGTTGCAGCAAAGAGCTATGCAGGCAATGGTGTCAGGTGTAAACTTTGATGATATTGTTGTAGCTATGGAGTTTGTAACAAAGTTTGCATCTGCTACTGGGACTGATGTCTCAGCCAAAATGATGACCACTATGACAGGATTAGCCCGTGGTAGCGCTCAATTTCTTGACGATATAGGAATTCAGGTAATTGGGTCAAAGGATGTTGTGAATGATGCCATTGCCCAAATGAAAGAGAAGATGGATCAGTTCACCACGTCAGGGGAAGACGTGGCAGTTAAAGCAGTAAAAATGAAAGCTAACTTCGAGAATATGAGAATAGAAATAGGAAAGAAGTTAGTCCCTGCTTGGGAAGCTTTGTTGGATGTGTCAAACAAGTGGATAGAAAGTCAGGTGAGCCCAGAACTTACAGAGATAAATAGAGAAATAAAAAACACAGAATTAGCAATAAGAGGACTTGTATACTCATCAGCTCTTGGGCCTACAGTATTTGAGAAGCTTACCGCTACAATGGATAAGGCGTTTGGTGGGGCTGGTATACGTACAAGAAAAAGTATTGAAGCAACATTATTAACAGCAAAGTCGGCATTAGATGTATTAAAGCAAAAGAGAAAAGAACTTGAGGAAGGCGGGGTAGGGGAGGACCCTCTTAAGAGTGTTTTTATAGAACAAAAACAGAGAAGAGATAAAGAAAGAAAAACAGCAAGTGCTGAAGACAAGAAAGCAGCAGATAAAGCAGAAAAGCAAAAGATAAAAGATGCAAAAAAAGCAGCCAAAGAGTTAGCAGAGTTTTGGCGTGATAATGGCAGGAATAGGATTGCAATAGAAGAGGCTATCGCCGAAGAGCTTTTAGCAGCAAAGGAAGATGCTTACAATGAAACTATCCAACTTGATGATGACCTTGCAGAGGCAGAGGCGGGTAGAGAAAGAGAGCGTTTTGAAAATCAGGTCAGTGTTAATAGAGAGTATAATGTTTTGTTATATGGAGAGAAGAGGGTAGCTTATGAGGAGAGACAACAGGAACTAATAAGGCAATTAGAGAGAGAGCTGATAACCGAAGAGACATTTCTAAAAGCAAGGGAACTGGTTAACAAAGAATACAATGAGAAAGTTCGTGATGACAAACAAAAAACATCAGAGCAGACAATGTCAGCAGTATCATCTATAAACAGCGCCTTGTCATCAATGAATGACGCAAGGGTTCAACGTGAATTAAAGGATCTTGAAACGCTAAATTTAAGTGAAGCTGAATACGCAAAACGCAAGGAACAAATACAAAACGAGAGCCTTGAAAAACAGAGAAGGTTTGCACGGGTTCAACAGGCTGTTGCAATTGCACAGGCTACATCTAATGTTATCCAGGCAGCAACGGCTGTTTATGCTACCGAGTTTGGTGGTATAATAACCAAGTCACTGGCTATGGGTGCAGCTCTTGTACAGGGGTACGCTCAAGTAAGTAAACTACAAGCTCAACATTTCCAGGCAGGCAGAAAACCCCGTGAGCAGGGCACGAATAGGGATGAGATAATAGGGGTGTTTAATGAACGTGAATCGATTATACCTGCTCCACAAACCGACATGCACCGGGATGAAATAAATAGTATTATAGACAACACTGCTAATACAGTAGCGGGTCGATCTGGTGGAAGAGGTGCGACTGTTGTGAATAACTTTTATGGTGTATCAACTGAACAGATGCTCCAGGCAAAGAAAGAAACTGACAGATACAATCTCCAGGGGATGAGGATATGAGCTGGACTTTTAAACCTATAACGCCTACAGGGTATTCGTTTAACGGTGAGCTATCGTGGCCTTCTACTTATTGGGAAGTTCCTGACGATATCCTGAAGTACATTGAGAGAGCTGACAAATTACCATTGTCTCAATATGAGATTAAGCATACCGGGTTTGAAAGTACTACCCATAAGGTCCGTGACGAGAGTGACGGGGTGATAATGATTATGTTTACAGGTGATCTTCAGCATTGGTTACAGGAAAAACTCCACCGGCTTGCAATTGCTATGAATGGGGCTGGAATGATTCTACAGTTCAAGTGTCCTTTCTTTGACGGTACTTTTGAAACAACTGTAACATATAAAGGAAGATGGATAAACGCTGGGGATTTTGTAGAAAACTCTGCTTTGTTATGCGGTGCGAGTATGCATTTTGCTTACTTTCTTCCTGCCGGTAACATAGCTATAACGACATACGATGAGGTTATTTCTGGCGGTGATGTTACTTGGAATGAACAAATAGCCGCTCCGGTTGATGAAACTTATTACGAGGTTAAATAGTGGCAATATCTACAGGAACATACACAGTAGGCGGCTCGGGGACTGACTACCCTGGTGTTACTGGGCTTGATGATGCTATTGCGGACACGATAGCGTATACCGGGGCGCTAAATTACGTAGTAAGCGGGGATGTGGACTGGACCACGGATGTGACATTTAACCAAAACGGGCACCCATTAACCATAACCTCTGACACCGATCCACTCGGGACAGTTTCGCGGGGTTGGTGGGTAACAATTGGCGCAGACATAGATTTAATACCTACAGACATCTCAAATGTAATTGTTGAGTACTTAAAGTTCAGGTCGTTGAATGTTTCTCCTGATACTATTATAATCGGCGATGCCACAAAACCGTATTACACGTTTAATAGATGTATTTTTAACAACGTAGATATCCAGTTTGCGCGACCGTCAAGAACAAACGATAGTGTTTTTACAAACAACGTTCATTACGAGTCACTCATTGAGATATACGCAAATCAGAGCGCCGATACGCTATTGACAATAGAAAACAATTTTTTCTATTCGACTCAACGTTCCATAGTATTGAGGCAATGGAATGTTAATGGATTTTTAGAAAAAATTGTGATACGAGATAACGTTTTATTTAGGGATTTCGGTGATGCGATATACCTCGTTCCGTCAGCTACATATATTAGCTACCCACAAGGGTATAATAATGCTACACAAAACACGGCTATAAACGATGTTACATGGTCGGCATCGTCTGGAAATGTTCCTAACGTAGACGTCACGACTAACATACAATCAATAGATATAACAAGTGATGTTTATGGCAGGTTAACTATAAGCAAGTTTGGGTATACTCCAGGTTCAGCAAGTCTTGGCAATGCAGGTATAGCCCCGACATATGCTGGCTCAACAGATGCAGCAGGAAACCCAAGACCAGGGGAAGACGGAAACTATTCTATTGGTGCGTTTGAGCAACAATATGATTTAGTAGGTGAAATACCAATATTCAAATACGGGTCTGTGTTTATGTCATTTGGTAAAACAATATACGGAGCAACTTATCCTAATAACATTGGGTTATCTTTGCATACTAACCCAACACAGAAAGTAGCCTATGTAGAAACTGAGAGGCTGCATGGTACTACAGATATTGCATGGAAATCAAAAAACATAAAACAGGGCGATAGAGATATTGCTTATGGGTTTTGGGAAACCGTGCTATCTTCAGGCAAATATGCCTTTACTGTGATTGATCACAAAAAAAGAATGCTATTTGAGACTTCATTGCCTGTAATAAACGAACATTGGAAAAAGATGAACGGTGGATTATATGCACTTGATTATAATATGCAATCTGCTGTACCTTGGACGCTACCTGTTTATGGCGCTTTTTTTATGATTTCTAACAATTTAAAAAGTCATCTGTTAAATGATGATGAACTAACTTTAGGCGATGGTGTTTTAGTAGATTACTATGATACAAGTTATCTCGAATATATAGAGACTAATGATGCTGCTGTAGATAATATTAAATGTGTATTAGACCCAGAAAAAAAGATAGGTTTTGTATCTACCGATTCGGCAAATCATCTTAAAACTTATAGTTATGATACAGGTGCAGATTTTACACCGGAGGATGTCTCAGGGCAAGCGTACGAAGGATATCAGATAGCGCTTGACACTACAAACCCTAACAGGTTGGTACTTGTAGCGTCAGGTAGTGATGGGGTAACGGTACACGTATATAGCGATAGTGCTGTTATAACATCAGCCCAAGATAAAGCAACCACCTTCGCGCGAGCGGTTATAATAGATACGAGTAGAAATATCGTGTTTGTTGGGGAGGTAGATGTAGGTGGACCAACTTTAGAATCGTATGAATATTATCCGTTGACTGATGGTGATGTTATAGGGTCACAAATAGATGCCACTGCAAACGATGCGAACAGTGCAACGTTTTTGTGCATAGACATAGAAAAAAAATTACTATTCTTGATACATGACAGTGGAGCAGATTCTTACTCTTATGATAGTTCCGGGGACACCTTAACGTATAAAGATAATGCAAACGCATACACATCAACGGGGTTAAACGGTGCGGTCGTTGACACAGTTAGACTATTGTTTTTTCATGCTTCTGATAGTGGGTTGTATGTGTATAGCTATAATAGTTCCGGTACGTTCTCGGCTGCTTTGAGTAGTGTGACAGCGTATGATTTCATAGAGATTGAAATAGATACCGTAAACAGGATTATATACGCAACCGCAAAAACAGACGGATTATTTGTATATCGATATTCAGCAGATGGCACAACTTTAACACTGAGAAATAGTGATGATCAAGGTGGGGTGTATGCTGGGTGTGGAATAGATACAACAAACAATATCCTGCTATCAACAATAGGAACGGCAGGTGTTTATTCATATCAAATAGGTAGGGTGATATTAAGACAGAATGGGTACGCTCTAAAATTAACCGGTACGTCAGGTGCTCCAGCCCTTGTAGGCGCAAGTAGTACTATTGATTGGTCTGATGATCTCGTGCAGCATTCAATATCGATGTTTGCTCAGTTTCGCACATCGGATGATTTGGATAGTGCTGAAGGAATCGACATCATAAAGTTGACAAATAGCACAGATGACATCTCTATAAGATATGAATACTATAGCGCTGGCGTAAACATATTCAGGGTGCGGGTAAAGAACGATGTCACAACGAGCTATTATGGATTAGTAACAAGATCGATAACAGCTAACACTTGGTATGATATCGGTTTTGGGTATGATGCGGAAACAGAAAGCATTTTCTTATATGTAAGAGAGACAGATTTAACATCGTTTAATGACCTATTCGAAGGGTCTACCTCATTAGATGACTACATGGATATATTTACATCTGTGACTAATCCTGTGGATTCATGGACAGGTATAGAGATGTTGTCTGAGATAGCAGTTGATAGTATAGATGCCGCTGACACAGTACACCTACAAAATCCAATGATAATGAACGGAGCAATGTCACCATTCGATTTTAACACTTTAAGAAGACTATGTTTTATGTGGAATTCAAAAACTGAGATATACCCTAAATGAAAAACACCGAAAAGTCATTAATCGCAGAGATATATTTAAAAGCAAATACGTATTATATCGCAGACCGCGAAGGAATCTCTATGGTTGGGAATACTTATAGAAATGTTATCCGGTCTATAGGTGATCTCCCCAGAAAAAGCAATATCGGAAATGGGTTTTTTGAAATAGGAAGAGTCCCTGTTGAAATAAACATCGGTCAAGAGTTTCAAGGCGGAGCTTATAATTTCGACCCTACTGATGTGTGGAACAATAGAAGCATTGTAATAAAAAGGTGGGCCTATGGGGACGGGTCATTTGCTGAAGCTGAAAATTACATCTCTGGCAAAATAAAAGACTTTAGTGTCGATGGAAATGCAATCTCTTTTATAGTTGATCTTTCGGACAGGCGGGATGTAAAAAAACTTCCCGGTGTGGTGTGTGAAGACCAAAGTGATTTGTTAGACGCAGAGGCAAAAACGACATGTAGATATTTTGGGCAAGCCGATTATATGGATGTGACAAATGCAGATATATTTGAGGTTGGTGAGGTAGTAAAAATAACTGCTTCTAATGGGTATGCTGAGTTTGCAAGGATTAGACTAAAGCAAGAAACATACTCCCCGGCGGCGCTCGTTTATTTCTATTTTAACACAGAAGGTACTACGAATTGGGATTACAGTTACAGCAATACAATGGAAAAGGCTTTTAGGTTTGTCCCGACTGAATTTGTAAACAAAACACTGCCTATGCAAATAGGTAATCTTAATAGAGACACAGAGGGTGTTTTTGCAAAAACAATAACACCTAATGAGAAAATAGGCTATCAATCTATACTCGCTGACTATGTTACTATGGTTAGTATGGCAAGTATAGGCGTTTGGGAAAGTGGGACGAAAAGGTTTTTTAAAGCAAGAGAGAGTGAAACTATAGAGGGTGTTGTTGAAGGAGAGTATACGATAACTGATGACAATAAAAGTGTCAGGTTTATAGTAGACTCTACTGTAACGTTGTCAAGCGATATAACAGATACGAGCGATGGAATAACAGATATTGTAGTGTCGGATTATACTAAGTTGCAATGGGAAGATGAAAGCACTGTGACTGAATGGGAAGACTATCCAGAATTACTTAGCATGAACATAATAGCGATTGGCACTGAGCTAATGATGATTGTGTCAAAGCCAGAGGCGTCAATAATATATGTCGAGCGTGGTTTTGGTGGCACAGATGTACAGACTCATTCGGCAGGCGATTCGATATTCCAAAGTGCAAAATACTCAGCAAAAAACCTGCTAACGTTCACGGAGCTTTTTAAAGCAAAGGCTATGGCAAATCAGTATTGGGGTTACTGGTACGTAAATGCCAGGCAAAGCGCAAGCGGAACATACCCTCCCCCTTATGGCGTAATACCAGCAGGCATACCAACTCCTCCATCAGCCGGAATAAAAGAGGGCATACTAAGTAATGTTGTTGATGATGACATTACCACATCTGTTGAGTATGGTTTTCAGCAAGAGGCTGACCAGTTTAAACCTCAGTTGTCATATCTATGGTCCAACCTCGATTTAAAGTTTGATCAAGTTGAGGATGACTTTACTGTATATAGGGCGTTTGCTGCAATAAAATATGATATAAGGTTAGTATATAACACAACACCAACCGGGACACCATTAACTGTTATAGGGTTATACGATTCGTCAACAAATACAAACTTCAGCGATAAGCCATGGCAAGACGATAATGGCACACCAAAGATACGGACAGAGCTACCGCTGATAGTAAATTATAGCGTGAGTGGAGATACTGGTGTTGTTTCGCCAGGTCTTGATGAGTCTTATGACTCTTACTCGACTATAGACAGAGAGCCTTACAGCGCTGCCAATGTAAATAATCCAGACATATTCACTGGCGGAATAAGTATAACTACTATAAAAGATTTAAATAGAAAATGGAAGATAACAGTAGGAAGTTTTGAGGATGCTTCTGTAGCATCTTTTACATCAGAAAAAGAGATAGAGATTTATGAGCTTGGGTTATGGCTTGATATATTTGTAAACTTCACAAAACAGAAGATATTGAGCTTGCTTACTGGAAGAATGATAACATCTGAAGTAGTAGATATATGTGGAAATGATTCACCGAGTAGGTATGAAGACCTTTGCGAAAATCCTGTAGATGTTGGTGCCCTGTTCTTAACTCAAGAATTAAGATATGAGACCTCTGATTTTACAAGTAACTGGGAGACAGAGAGAGACTATACAATTGATACAGGTAATTACTCTGGCGATGTACCTATTGTTGCTATGTCATACGGGGTAGATGATGGAAGAAAAGACGGATGGGAATTTGTGTCAGAAGTAATGGATCATTACAATCTGCAAATAACAAAAAACATAGCTGGCAAAATAGACATTATAAACATGCACAAAATCTATAACAATACCCCTACAGGATACGAGATAAAAATAGAGGATATCAGGTTTATAAAAGACTCAAGCGAAAGACTTTTAACAATACATCAAACCGGGTCAGACCTAATTTATAACGATATCCAGATCGCATGGAAAAGGAACAACAAGTCAGGAGAATATCAAGAAAGGTATACACTACCTGGTGACACCATACTGACTAAATCAGGTATAACTTTAGACCAGGCAAGAATAGATTATTACGGAGATGGGACAACAGGAGAAAAAAGGCTACTCGAAATAGAAAGCCCGTATATATATGAGAAAGATGTAGCTATAATGTTAGCTCAGAACAAAGCAGACCAATTTGCTGAAATACACTTTATGTTTACTTTTGTTATCGATTACGATCATTACACGGATGTAAATTCTCTTTCGAGCCAATATCGTGAAGGTGAGACAATCTATTTGACCGGGAAACACAAAGGTGTCACATTAACATCAAGCAGAAAGCTTTACATACAAGACACAACCCTTATGGATAGTGGTAGGGGGATACAGATATTTGCGAAGAGTGTGGAACCTCTGAGTGAGTTTTAAAGGAGATAGATATGGCAGATGTATTATTTAACCGAATACTGACTGCAAGTGTAAGCAGTTTAAATACAGGTCAACAAGGATGGGAGACCGCCGCTGATTCTGAGCTTGGGTTTAAAATGTCAGTCGGGAAGAACGGCGATGATGTAGAACAGAAGTTTCTCGCTAAAGATCAGAAAATTAAAGTGCTCGATAGTACTATAACCGGGGCGTTATCATGCTTGGATGATAGTTCAGGCGGGGAATCTTTTGCACGGTATAGCGCTGATGCCAACGGAAATGATCTTCTGATCCAGAAGAGCCGACATGCTACTATCGGGAGTCATACTATTGTACAGGATGATGACAAAGTGGGAACAATAGGTTTTGCTGCATCAGATGGAGCTGATTTCGGTACACGGGTAGCAGAGATAAGGGCAGAGGTTGATGATGCAAGCCCGGCGTCATCTTCTATCGGTGGGGCTCTGGTGTTTAGTGCATCTGCTGGGGTTAGTGCTGATGACCTTGCGGAGGCTGGCAGGTTTACGAAAGAAGGTATATTTGAAATAAGCCATACCATAAAGATAAAAGAACGTGCAGCAGCTCTTGGTGACACTGCTGGATATGGTCAGTTGTGGATAGAAAGCACGACACCATGTAAATTAAGATTTACCGATGATGCAGGAACCGACTTTGAAGTCGCTATGATAGGTGCTGAATTAGGCGAGATGTACATGTATGAAGCGGCTGAGACAGTCACAATTAACACCCAAGACGTTTACCATGCAATAAAGGGATTTACGGCGGGGTCGCTATCAGGATGGACTTTCCAGGATGGTAGAGTTGTTGATGCAAATATAACATCAGAAGCAGATAATACAATCCTTAGAATAGTTACAAGTGGTGTACATAGCCTCACGACAGGTGATGTTGTTACTCATACTAACATGAACGATGCCGCCCACAATAAACCATCTCAGGTAACTGTTATAGATACGACAACGTATGATTGTGATGATATAACATATGTCGCAGGGGCAGGAACTTCAGCCGGTGTTGTAGATGAACCAGGATACCTACAGGCTGGAGTAGCAGCGGCGGGTAATTATTCTTTGAATTATAGCTGTTCTGGTGAAGCGGTTGGAGCTGATACTTTTAAAATGGAGGCTTTTCATATTGCTGAAGAAAAAGACAACACAGCAGCAGAGCTTGATTTGGGTAATAATGACCTTGGACCAATACCTGGGACAGGGTTTATACCGAGTGTAGCGGCAGGCGATAGAATATGGATGGGGTGCAAAAATAAAACAGGAACAGACAATTTTTTGATAACCAACATGAATATAAATTTACATAGGTTATAATTAACAAAGGAGAGAGAATGCCAGATAAAAATGTAACGGTTGATACAGCGTGTGTACAGGGTTATGAAAGTCTCGCTGAAGTGGCAAGTATAATAAGAGATTTCAGAATCCAGTACACACGACTGAATGATAACTATGTAGCATCTCAGAAAAGGATTAGCGAGTTGGAATCTGAATTAAGAAACAAAGAAATTGATAGTAAAAAAACAGAGGAGACGGGTAAGGAAAAGGAATGACTGGAAATATCCAAATGGTCTCAAATGTATCACTGGTCATAAACATAGCAATGCTAATAATAGGCACATTGATCGCTTTTATTGCATGGCTTGTAAAAGGGGCAGTCGAAAGCTACCAGAAAGATCAAACGGAATTAAAAAACTCTAATATGGCACAGCACATAGAAATAAGGAGTGATGTAGAAAAACTTTTTGATTATGACAAAGAAAGATCGCGAGAGCTATCAATGATAGGTAAATCTATAGCAGAAGTAAAGACAAAACTCCTGGAAATGCCTGATAAGATAATCCAAACAGAGAAGAGGATAAAACTCGCTTTTGAAAGTAAGTTGATAGGGTTTGAATCAAAAATGATAGGTAACGAAAGAGACCACGGGGATATAATAACAAGATTAGAAAAAATAGAAAAGAACAATTAAACTCCGCGTAAAAGCGGTGTATGTTTTCTCTCTTGGCCCGGCAGTGTAAAAGTTGTCGGGCTTTTACTATATGTGGTACTCGCATAAGTAAACTATACCATATAATGTAATAGATAAATAGTGACTCTTGTGTGCTTTTATATTATCTTTATAGTAACGGTAATACAAAACTAACATTTAAAAACGGAGGCTGTATGCACAAAGATGCATTGAGAATTACTGCATGGTTACGACCATCTGTAAGAGGACCAGGAAAATACGGCAATATAACAAATCACCAATGGTTGGAACTTGAAAACGAAAGATTTAAAGAGTGTGGTGATGATTGTGAGATTAAAGTAGAAGTCAAACAGGTACCAAACAAGCACGTAACAGATGGTGAAACTATAACATACGAGGCTCTATTTATTAAGGAACCTGTTACATTATTGGGAACACGTTTGGGTATTGTTAAAATAGTTTGAACAACATATTCAAAAACGGAAAAAAATGGATGATATTTTAGTACTAATAATTACGGCAATTCTTCCGGGTGTCTGCTTGACAATCGGTAAAGCGTTGGTGTTATATTATAATTACGGAGGCTAAAGTGAAAAATAAAGGTAAGAAAAATGATGGTGCTATGGTACCAGAAGTAATAAAAAACAAAGATGTGGCTATAACCGGCAGTGGTCTACCTGCCTACCAGGAAGGATCACCAATGGCAATGACTATGATGCTATTGGATAAGAATGTTGATCTTGATAGGATAGATAGGATTATGGAGCAACAGGTAAGATACGACAAGATACTGGCAGAGAAAGCATATGTATCATCTATGGCGAGTTTAAAACTTAACCCGCCAAAAATATATAAGGAAAAAACAGTAAGTTACAAAAACAGTGCCGGAACAACAACAACTTATAAACATGCGACTATAGGAAACGTTGTCGGTCTTGTAACTGCATGGCTTGCGGGTGGAGGGTTCTCAGTGGCCTGGAAGTGTTTACAGAGCTCAGAAAAAACCAATATAAAAATGAGAGTAACATGCACAATAACTCATAACAAAGGGCATAGCGATAGTACTTGTTTAGAATTTGGTCCGGATACTTCAGGAGGTAAAAACGGTATACAGGCAATAGGATCAACACAGACATACCTTGAGCGATATACATTGCTTGGTCTTTGTGGTCTTGCTACCCATGACCAGGATGACGATGGGAAAGCAGGGGGAGACGTAGAAAAAGAATGCATAGACGGCCATCAGATGGAGATGTTGCGTGATATGATGGCTGACACTAATACTAAAGAGGCAAGTATTTTAGCAATTGCAAAGGTGAAGAAGATCGAAGATATACGGGTAGGAAACTTTGATATAATCCTTGGGCTGCTTGATGCGAAAAAAAGAGTAAAAGAAGGGGCAAAATCAGAATGATTATTGTAGAAGAAATACTCCAGAATAGTCCAGAGTGGGACGATTTACATATTGGTATAGTAAGCGCTTCAGGTGTTAGTAAAATAATAACATCCACAGGCAAAGTATCAGGCCAAAGAGAGAAGTATCTTTTTGAGAAAGTTGGAGAGCGTGTAACTGGACAAAAGGCAGAAGGGTATACATGTAAGGAATTTGAAAGAGGCCACGAAAGAGAGGATGAGTCGCGGGATGCCTATAAGTTAATAAATGATTCAGATGTTGTACAGGTTGGATTCGTTTATCTGAATAAGACAAAAGATCGCGGTTGTTCTCCCGATGGCTTGGTTGGTGACAATGGAATGTTTGAAACAAAGGACGCAAAACCATCTATACAAATTAGCAGGTTAGAAAACGGGTGGGCAAACTCTGAATATAGAGTACAAGTACAAACTCAGTTGTATATTTGCGAAAGAGAATGGTGTGATCTACAGAGCTATTCAAGGGGCTTTCGTCCTTTAACAATAAGAAAAAAAAGGGACGAAGAGTTTATAAAGAAAATAGCCAGTGCTATTGACTTATTTAATCATGAAGTGATTGAGTTGGTAGAAAAGTATTCTGCAAAGCAATTAACAAAATAAATATTTAACAAAAAACAGAGAGAAAAAATTATGAAAATCTTGAGTATGGAAGCCGAAAATTACAAGTCGGTGATATAAAGCCACTTAAGGGCAAACGTATGCACAAAACAAGTACAGCATACAAGTAGTTGCACGAAATAAATTTACCTTCTGATATTGTAGTCAGCGGGCTAACCTTGGAGATAAGAATGAATATTTATTGCGAAATAAGGGAACATCTTGGCATTGCCGAAGGGACGCAGGTGCTTGCTGATAAAAAAGAAATTGAGAAAACTGTTTCTATGCGAGGTTTTGTAGCTACTAATATCCAGACAAGTTTTGATACAATGCAGGATATTTTTCGGTGGACTTGTGATATTAACCCGCCCGCTGAATGAAAGTGATGTGAGCAAATTTACATCTTACAACATACAAAGGGAATCATTTTAAGAAAAACGATACCCATTTGTAAACGTTAGTTGAAATTATGAGAATTAATTGATCTGTAAAAAGGAGGTTTTGCTATATGGAATTAATAGACAAAGTATTAAAGGTTTGGAACGAAAATGGGGATCTTTTACGGGATCAGTCCGCTGATTATAGCGACCCAATATATAGGGCTTTGTGGGCAGCAAACCTGGCATTATCGAAAGCGGTTTGTCTTTGTGTTTTTGAACACCGCAAAACTCCTAACACTGCGGAAAGTTCTCAGAACGTCAACCAACAACTCAAGGCCCGAATTTCCGACCTTGTAAAATTAGAGGCTGCTATGCTGGAAGATAATGACGTGATAGACTCAAGACACCGTATGACATTGAGCGTAATTGTTCGGAGACTACAGGCCATTAAGTAAACGTTAGTTAAAATATTTTTCTTAAATTTATTGTAGTTTTTTGGCCAGGAGAATAAAATGAGAGATTTTGATGATTGGTGGAAATCAATAACGGATGGCCCTTTAGATTTTGGACTTGACGAAAGGAGCGCCAGAATCGGTCACGATGCAGGCGCTGCCGCAATGGCTATAGAAGCATACGACGTTAAGAAGGTTGCGTATATTGCAAAGCAACTTAAATTTAGATATGATGAACATGAGGCATTTATTCTAAACGAACGTTTTGTTACAATGGGTTTTACACGTAAATTTAACAAGCTTAAATGGAAAGTCGACCCGACCAATGAAAGGGCTGTAACAATAAGGAACGATGCCCTAAAAGAGGCGTATGATTTAATTTGTGAATTTGTTTGGCCAAAAAAAGATTAACATGGAACTCAAAATACATCAACTAACAACAGCAGGTTCCCATTTTTGAGGAAACAAAACGGGAAACCGTGCTGCGAACGTTGGCTAAAATAAAACCCTAAAAAGCATATTATAGTTTTTCGCCTAAAATCTAAAGCAGAAAGAGAGCAAAGATGATAGAAACAACAGAGTTAACTACCCGTGAACAATTAAATAGTCTCAAAAAAGGTGATACTATTGCGTGTGAATTTTTTAGAGATGTTCACGACTACCCAAAGAAAAATTTCAGGTTCAAAGTTTTCTCAATTCATAGTATCTTATCAAGGCAAAACGAGGTGTTGTTGCAAAAGAAAAATAATATTTATTTTAATATAAACATGTTTTTAGATAGTCGGGCTGGGAATTTAAAAAGCATTGTTTTAATAGAATCAAAGGCAGCTCAAAAAGAAAATTAGGAAACGGGTTTTACATCAGCCAACAAACGCATGGAATAATTCCTGAGAAGAGTGAAACAATACCATGCTAATCAAGTTGTGTACAATTTTCCGGGCTGGAGTGTTGTAGTTTTTTGGCCCAACAACCGTTGCCCGTCCTGGGCAACAAAAACGAAAGGATTTAAAAATGGAAACTCTAAAATTACAAGAATGGGCAGGCAAAAATAAGCCTGCTGATGATTTGATTTATAAAAAGGGTTATTGGGATCAAATAGTGTTTATTAGAGATGAATTAAGATATTTGTTTTATACAAAAAAAGGAGACTCTGAATTTTTACAAAACAACACCACAGTTGTTTCAACACACATGTCAAAGTCGGTGTTATTGCCAGTTTTTAAAGTTGTGCTAACTAACGGAATAAATCTTATTATGCGATATAATTTTCATAATTGGAAGGTTTCAATTATTTCTGAATTTGACGTTAATTGTGATTTTACAAAGTTATTTAATTATGAGGATAAAGTACATGGTGTATATTGCGAAGGCTTCGAAGATGATTGGGTTTATGAGTCTTACAGTCAAAACAAGAAAAATTTTACGATTGAACTAAGATCAGGATATTATTACCTTTTTACGTTTTTGTGGATTTTAAAAGCAGGCACGTCCTGTGCCAACACTGGGCCAAAAAAAGAATAATATGGAAGCGCAGAAACAATACCCAACACGACAAAGGTTTCAATTGATAAAGACAACTAAAACCATTTGCGGAACGTTAGTTTTAATTTTAATCTTTTGGAGATTATAGGAGATTCGCTATGAAAGTAAAATGGAGTATTTTTTGGTTTAATCCGTGGCAAACATTGTGGTTGTTGGTGTGGAATTTTTTTGAGATGTTTAGTTGGGGGCCGTTTGCTAAACTCGCACCTTGGGTGTTTCAACAAATGATCGGGTGTAAAGGAAAGCGAATCAAACAATATTGAATCACAAAATTCAACCTGCAACAAACAAAGGCAGCAAGTAAACATCTGCCGTTTGTCATCCCGTTGTAAACAATTCTAAGAAAGGAAAAGGAATGGGTAAAATATCAAAAGGCGCAACATCAATAGGATACAAGCGTAACAGACAGTCAAGGAAAATATATGAAGTTTTTGAGTTGGGAGATGGTGATATAATCCAGATAAAGGATATGCAAGGATATATAAGCCCAAAGTTTCGTAGGTGTGATGTAATCTTAACTTTTGAAGAATTGGATACTCCTACTACATTAGGTATCGAGTTCAACAAATACCTAAAGGGCCAAGAGTATGAAGATGAGCCTAATGAATCTTTGGCTTACAAAGTTATGAAGAGGTCTTTTTATGGCGCCTCGTTTCAATTGTTAAGCATACTAAAAGAAGCGACTGCAAAAATGACACCTGAGAAAGGGGCTACTTTTATAATGGACTTGACAAAAGAGGCTTCATTTTTCTGGAATAATGAGGCTAATGGGAATTAATGAGCTTTTTCAAACACCAATACAATTATAAGAACAAGACAAATCCAAAGAGCGATGTAATTATAAAAGATGAAACGGTGTGGGATAACTTTTCACTCATGATCCGTCTCCGGGATATTGTTAGAGTTGTATCTCCTTATGAGGCATACTGTAATTGTATAACATGCAGAAAGCCTGGGCACTGGAGGACTAAAATGGATTCGGGGCATTGTTTTACAAGAGACAAGCCTATGACTAAATATCACCCTCATAATGTGCATGCTCAGTGCCATGAATGTAACAGGTACCGTAAGGGTGAACAGGGCGAATACATAATGAGACTTATCAATCTATACGGGATGGAAGAAACGGAGAAATTGAAGGCTCTGAGCCTCATACGTGGGCAGAAAAAGCATACACCTTTAGCACTATACGATATGAACAAAGAATACAAGAAGGAGATAAAACGGTTGTCTTTAATTAAGAAAGTGAAGGTGAGATAATTTTAAAAAAACTTGCAATAACAAAGCATTTATATTATCTTTAAATTAACTTCAGAAAAACGGAAAAATTATGAAGGTCAAGAAAGAAACAAAGTCAATTTTAAAATCGATCCGGTAGGCAATTTCCCCGCCGTCCAACAAGGTTTAACCGTTCCTCGTTGGGCCGGATCATCTTATAAGAACAGGTGTAGCAATGAGTGAATGTGGATGTGTTTATGTGGACGTTGAAAACACAGCAAAAGTGGCAACGACAACAACACCAACTGCAAAAAAGAGCCATTGGTGTTGTGAATGCCACAGAGAGATATTGCCCGGTGAAGAATACGAAAGAGTTGATGGGTTGTGGGAAGTGTTTGAAACGTACAAAACGTGTGAAGATTGCCTTGGTGTGCGGAATGAGTTTTTTTGTGAGGCTTGGGAATACGAGTTTGTGTGGGAACGGATGTATGATCATATCAGAGACGTCTTCGGTGAGATTTCAAGTAGTTGCCTTGTCGAATTAACAAAGCCAGCCAGGGATAAGATTTGTGACATGATAGAACAGTGGTGGGAAAATGAAGAGTAACACCAATTATTTTAAAATGAGCATGAAAATTGAAGTGGTTACAAATTGGAAAGCATACAGAAACAAAAAAAACTGTGTTAATATTTTTTAAAATAAAAGCTATACTTTAAGTGTCTTTAATTATATTATTACTATGACCTGGAAAATCCGAATGAATATATTGTTGTATTAAATAACACCCTGTTAGGTGCGTGGCCCCCAAAAGCCACAAGCTGAGTCGATGGTTTTCTTCCAGGTCTACCAGAGAGCAGGGTATTTTTTAAAGAAACAGCTATGGCAAAAGAACTACCTTACTTTAGGTTCACACTACAGGAATGGCAGAATGGTGCCATAACAGATATGCCTGATTCAGCACAGGGAGTATTTATAAATGTGTGTTGTTTTTATTGGGCAAACAACTGTGAAGTGACAGAAGAAACACTATTAAAAAGATTTAAAACCAAAACAAAAACCATTCAAAAGCTAATCAAAAGCGAAGTGATTAAGAGTCAAAATGGAATCATAATGGTATCATTCTTAGACAAACAGTTGTTAGAATTAAATAGAACTCATTCTTTTTATTCAGATTGTGGAAAAAAGGGGCAAAAAGCAAAGAAATCAAAGACCCCCCTTACACCCCCCTTAAAATCACAAGTAAACTATAAAGATAAAGATAAAGATAAAGATAAAGATAAAAAAAAGAGAAAGCACTCTTTTGAAAAATCCCCTCATTATGAGTATGAAAAATTCAAATCAAAATTGATTGATTGGCCAGAACAGAAGATAAAAAAATACTATGAATCAGCAAAATCATATTCCACCGTTAATGGTGGAAAGTATTTGGACTGGGTTGGTGCGGTTAAAGCATGGGCAAGAAAAGACAACAAACCTGACAGCAGTTACCAAACTAACGGAAACACCATGAAAAGTAAAAAACTACAAGGACATGACTGGGACGTATAATGGATTTTGATTATTTTAAAATGAGCATGGATAGTTTTAAAGTATTTCTTGAATCAAGAGGGATAAGCTATCGGATGAATCCATTAGTGCTTAAGAATGAATACTTCTACAAATTAAAAAAGTATGAGAACCAGAGATTCCACGAAATACTGCAATGGTTAAAAGACAATTACGATTTAAATAGATTTCCTGCCATTGCTGATTTTTACAAAGCTGCTAAAATGACTAGCAAACCGAAATACTACCAGTCACCAAAAAGAGAGCCCATCGATAGGACAGCATACTCTAAAGACATCCTTGCAATTGCAAAGAAGTATACTATTCCTTGCGACGATAAAAAAGTAGCAAATAAGCAAAAGAATTTGTACAGAAGAAAAATAAAACTGAATGAGGTATGGTCGTATAAAAATAATAGTTGGGTAGACAGAACGTTGATGGGTAATATCGGTGGCGGTTTTTTATTACCTGAAGATCAAATGTAACCAAAGGAGTGATTGAACAATGTATAAAGTGCATGCTGACCAAGAGATAGAAATACGGGTAATGGAAAAAGGAGGGGCTGTATTTAGAAAAGTAAACGTACATGAACTAGAATCTATTACTCTTGATGGCAATGGTAGGATAGTTGATTACACAAAAAAGAATTACAGCAGGCCAACATGTGGATTGAGTGAAGGAACATTCTGCCCAGAAAAGAGAGCAGATGTTTATTATTGTGCTGAAGGCGAAGAGTCTACATGTGATAAAATGAAACCTGGACCCCAATAAGCCCGTTTAAGGACTTTTAACAATGAGACATAACAATATACCTCTAATACCGATTAAATCAATCCTTGGTATCGGGGTGTGCGCACAGTCCAAAAATAGAGAGAGACAATATAGTATCATAATAATAACATTAAACCAGGAGGAATAAATGCCAAAAGTATCATCAAAAGCAGAGTTAGGTATTGAGATACCAGAAACACCGGAAGTTTTGAAAGCGACTGTTATGGGTCATCCTTTGGAAATATGTATATCAAAGGTGAGTGATGGAGAGTTGAAAAAAGTTGGGATGGCTTACACAGAGTATTTACTTAAACGCGCAGATGAGATAAGGACCCAAGGGAAAGAAGGGTCAACCCCTGACCTTAATCCTGTCATAAAGAAAGAGCAGGAGAAGGCACCCCCAAAGCCGACCACAACCGGAAGAAAAGGAGTTGACGATAAGGTAAAAAAATAGTAATCTATTGAATGAACTATGTAAAAATGAGACACCCGCCGCATTACTTGATGATTTGAGTAAAACTTCGGCGGCGGGTGTTTTTTAGAAATGGTATAATTATGGGGCTAAATAAATCAACAGGCAATATGTACACGTTTATAACAGACACATACAACGTACTAAAAGGATCATGTGAACACGATTGTGCGTATTGCTATATGAAAAGATTTGGACCACAAAGGCCAATAAGATTTGATGAATCTGAATTGAAAACAGACCTCGGAAAAGGTAAGTTTATCTTTGTCGGTAGTAGTACTGACATGTTTGCACAAGGGATATTTACAGATACTATAACGAGGATACTTGACTATTTAAAAAAGTTCGACAATAAGTATCTTCTACAAACAAAGAATCCTGCAAGATATTTAGAGTTTGACTTCCCTGATAATTTCGTACTTGGAACAACAATTGAAACGAATAGAATATATAGTAGTATCATGGGTGAAACTCCAGGACCGACAATAAGAGCTGAAGCAATTAGTAAAATTAATAATAAGAAATTTATAACCATAGAGCCTGTACTTGACTTTGATGAAGAAAAGTTTGCAGAGCTTATAAATAAAAGTGGTGTTAGTTGGGTTAATATTGGTGCTGATTCAGGTAATAACAATTTACCGGAACCTCCAAAGAAAAAGATAGACGCTTTGGTTAAATTGATAAGCGCTAAAATAACTATAAAGAAGAATATGAAAAGAGTTATATAGTATGATCTGCCCTAAATGCAAAACAGAAAACACCGACAATTGGCCTGTAACCGTAGATGGAAAAGTTTTAAATGGTGGGTGTCAGGAGTGTTGGGAAAGTGAAAGTGATAAAAATTGGTGGGAGATGGTATTAATATTTGATGAATATACAAACTCTTAAATAGATGGCGTTATAGAAGATTGGTTTTTTGACATAGCTGATTTTGATGAAGATGAATAAAACAAAATTTATAGTTGAATAAAAATCTTAGAAAGAAAATAAAATGCTAATAGTAATGATGGAGCGGTACGGGAGCAAAGACAAGGACACACACAGGTATGTGCTTGGTGCCTGGAAGTTTATGAAGGTTGCTGTTGAGAAGGGTCAAAAGGAACACAGGTATAGAGGGTGTAAATATGATGCAGTAATACTTGAGACTGATTACAGAGGTTACTGTGTTAAAATATATAACCACATCGGTAAAATAATTGAATGAAGGGAACCATGAAAATTAACGATGCGTCAATAGTAAGGACTCTAAAATATCTAATTGCTTTTAACATGACACAAACAGCAAGGGCTGTAGGATCACACATGGACCCTATGATCAGCCTAAACACCTGTATTAAAAACATCTCGTTTATACGCAGGGAATACGGTAGAGATATCATAGTTGATGACCTTGGGCGGATGCCTCGACATTCCATAATTAACCCATCAAAGGAATATAGATATAGCTTTAATAAGGAGTGGAAATACACAGATAATAACTATTGTATAAATGTAACATCTCAAAACAGAAGAAAAATGAACCTTATACTAAAGGAGAATGAAATTGTTCGCACAAATAATAAAACTTATAATCCCTATATTGTTCCTGTTTCTCTCGATAGCGGAAGTTAAAAGAAACCGGTGCCTCCTTGGATTCATCGGGTGGTTAATCGCTGCGATACTTGCCTATAACAAAATAGCGGTAGTGGTATGGCCCTAAATGGTGTTACTATCTTAATAGTATACCATATACGGTACTACTGTTTGTAAACAAGTACTAAATACAAATACTTAATTATTATGTTGCAAATAGTAGTAAAATGTAGTATATTTATACTATGAGACAAACGACAACCAAAAACCAGGGAGAATAAAATGGAACACTTTCAAGCATACCTAACAATCATATCATCGATAGCGGCCTTTGTAATTACTTCATATCAGTATTGTAAAACCTTTTTCAGAGCTTAGAGCCAACAAAATGAACAACGAGAAAAAGTACATGCCTATTGATGAAGCAAA
>RCNB010000152.1_pt1 | contig 50489 bp, 42 predicted proteins | sample 2041321 | NCBI WGS metagenome assembly RCNB01 (sample SAMN09708232, study PRJNA481090) | Marine sediment metagenome, whole genome shotgun sequencing project.
CGAGGCGGGAATCGAACCCGCACTCCGAAGAACTGGATTTTGAATCCAGCGCGTCTACCAGTTCCGCCACTCGAGCTTTTAAAAGTAGGTCTGCAAAACTAAAAAAATAATTCGTTACAACTACAAAATTATTGACATTTATAGTCTAACAACCCAATTTAATTTTTAAATTTGCACCTCCTTAGAAATCAGGGGTATTAAGACTCTTGAGAACCTTCAGGGACACAATTTTTTATACTATGCCATATCACGTTCCGGAACCCAAGATTTTTGCATGTACACAAAGTATGGAGTTGGGTAAAAAAATTGCCAAAGCCTATGGAGCTAAACTTGGGAATGTTATTTTCTCTCGTTATAGTGATGGTGAATTTCAACCTTCCTTTGAGGAGTCTATTAGAGGCACCCGCATCTTTATTATAGGTTCATCACATCCCGGTCCAGAGAACCTTATGGAAATGTTGTTGATGATCGATGCCGCTAAAAGGGCTTCGGCAAGACATATTACCGCTGTTATGCCTTATTTTGGTTGGGCACGACAGGACAGAAAAGATAAACCTAGAGTACCTATTGCAGCAAAACTGGTCGCTAAAATGTTAGAGACCGCAGGTGCCACACGTATCATTACAATGGATTTACACGCAGATCAAATCCAAGGATTTTTTGAAAAGCCGGTAGATCACCTTTTTGCTTCTACCTTGTTTCTTCCATACCTAAAGAACTTGGGACTGGACAACCTTACTATTGCATCCCCAGATATGGGTGGTTCCAAAAGAGCCTACGCTTATTCTAAAGCTTTGGAGAGCGATGTTGTTGTATGTTACAAGCAAAGAGCCAAAGCGAATATCATAAGCCATATGGAGCTTATTGGTGATGTGCAAGGGAAAAATGTAGTATTGGTAGATGATATGGTAGACACTGCTGGAACATTGACAAAAGCCGCAGATTTAATGATGGAACGCGGTGCAATAAGCGTAAGAGCTATAACAACCCACGGGCTACTATCAGGTAATGCCTATGAAAAGATAGAAAAATCACAATTGAAAGAATTGATTATCACCGATTCCATTCCAATTGAAATAAAAAGCGATAAGGTTCGTGTATTAAGTTGTGCCAACCTATTTGCAGAAGTTATGGATAAGGTCCATAACAACAATTCCATCTCCTCTAAGTTTTTAATGTAGTCGAGGGGATAAAATTTAGAATTATTAATTTTTAATATATACAATGAAGTCAATTTCAATTAAAGGATCAGAAAGAGAAAGCGTAGGCAAAAAGTCAACAAAAGCCTTACGTAATGCTGGAATGGTTCCTTGCGTAGTATACGGAGGGGATAAACCACTACACTTTTCAGCAACCGAACTAGCGTTCAGAGATTTAGTGTACACCGCAGCCGCGCATACTGTAGAGGTTGATTTGGGTGAAGGTAAATTAAAAGCTATTATGCAGGATATTCAATTTCATCCAGTTACGGATAAGATTTTGCATATTGATTTTTACCAACTATTTGACGATAAAGAGGTAACCATGAACATTCCTGTACGTTTAGAGGGTAGTTCTCCAGGGGTAAGAAATGGTGGACGTTTATTGTTTAGAAAGAGAAAATTAGCTATTAAGGCTTTACCGGACAAATTACCGGATTTCTTTAATATCGATATCTCTAAATTAAAGATTGGTGAGAATATTACAGTTGAATCTTTGTTGAACGACGATTTCGTTATTCTACATCCAGAAAGCACAACAGTGGTGCAAGTTAAGATGGCACGTACTGCCGTTGTTGAGGATGAAGAAGATGAAGAAGGAGCAGAAGGAGAAGAGGGAGCTGCAGAAGGATCCGCTGAAGAAACAGCACAAGAATAACTATACGTTAATTCTAAAGATTGATATAAAGCATCCCGGTATTGGTATCGGGATGCTTTTGTATTTTTATGGGTACACGATGCTTATATAGTTATGTTTACAATCCTAAAATCCCTTTTTAAAAAAGACAGTTGCTTTTTAAACGAAGAAGATAGCATGAAGAAATTTTTAGTAATAGGCCTTGGGAATATTGGAGATGAATATGCAGATACACGCCACAATATAGGTTTCAAAATACTAGATGCGTTGGCTCAAAAAGAGAATTTTACTTTTGAAACGGTAAAATTAGGGGATATAGGTACCTTTAAAGTAAAAGGACGAAGCATACTTTGCTTAAAACCGTCGACCTATATGAACCGAAGTGGAAAGGCTCTTAGGTACTGGATGGAGAAAGAAAAAATTCCTGTAGAGAACGTGTTGGTCATTACTGACGATATTAATCTATCATTTGGCACAATTAGGGTGAAAACTAAAGGAAGTGACGGTGGTCATAACGGACTTAAGGATATTCAGTTGTTCCTTGAAAGCAATAAATACAATAGGTTTCGATTTGGTGTAGGGGCAGACTTTGGCAAAGGTAGACAAGTAGACTATGTGCTAGGTAAATGGAACGATGAGGAAAATACATCTATGAAAGAGCGTTTGGAAAAATCTACAGAACTCGTCACATCCTTTGTCTTGGCAGGTATTACTCGCACCATGAACCAATTTAACAACGCTTAAATGCGTTAAGAACTATAGTACCTTAAAACTATATATTCCAGAATTAGTAGCATTTCCTTCCTCGTCTTTGGTAATTACACTCCAATAATAGACTGTGTCCGCGGATACGGCAACCTTTTGTTCCGTAACAGTGACGCCTAAGGTATTTATAAGATTCGCTGGCGGGTTTTCGGTTGAAAGATAGATTTCGAAATTAGCGATATCATCATCTAAATCACTCCCCGACCAAGATAGGGTTACTTCGTTATTTATATCCTTAAATACCTTTTCTGACATTCTAGGTGTTATTATTTCTGCTGGAAAAGGTGCAAAAGAGTTATTGGCCCCCGAATTATAAAAGTTCCAAACGGTACTGGAGACGGTTTGCTCTATTTGGTTATTTCGTGATCGTACCAACCATGAAAAAGGAACGCCTTTTTCTATGGGTAAGCTCGCAGAAGTTGAAACCGTGCTTATTGTTTGTGTAGTGCCAGTAGCTACATTGGTTACCCGAAGCTCATAGGTTTGGGTGTTTTTGGCCTCTTGCCAAATAAAGGTTACTCGGCTAGTAGTGGCTCCAAGAGACTGCCCAGTGGTACATTCAGAATTCTTCTCTGGAAAGACCAATTCCGCCTGTCCCGGAGGTTTTGGCTCATTCTTTTTGTTACATGCCACAAGCACAAAAAGCATGGCAAAAAATATAAGAACAGTCTTTGTCATTGTTTAATAATTTTTGCGGTTCCCTGTATGCCCTCGCCCGAAAACCGAACGTAATACAAGCCAGAGGCCAACGTTCCCAAATCTATTGGTGTCCCATTGGCACCAACCAGTACAATCATACTTTTTATGAATCTACCATCAGCAGCAAATATGCTCAAAGTGATGGTACTGCCACTACCCCCAAAATATACATTGATAACATCAGTAAAAGGATTAGGATAGAATAAGGGCTCAGAGGAAAGCACAAATTGTTCGTTATAGCTACCTTGGCAGGGAGTATCTGTAAATACTTTTAATACGTTGAGCCCGTTTTTTAAATCTAATGTAATACTAGATACTTGAGTTTGAACAACTGTCCCGTTAAGCTCAATATTATACATGTCCGACCCTTCCAAATTCACGGTAAGCTTTGTACCATCCACTGATATTTTTGAACTCACACTTAAAAGCTCTGGTTCTGAAATAACTACTTGTGCACAAAACTCCTCAAAGGTTATGGTGCCATCCGTTCCTGTTATACAAACAGTATAGGTTCCTGCACTTAGGTCTGATAATGTAAACACATTGGTGAAACCCTGTGTTTGACTCACTCCTAGGCCGGTTACCGTAACTTCATAACTGAGCCCTACCTTAGGTGTAATGGTAATCTTCCCATCATTATTTTCCCTACAGGTTTCGCTTTCTAGGCTGATGTTAAAATTTTGATTGGTAAAGCGATACACGGAACATCCAAAGGCATCAACCTCTTCTCCTTCTGGAGTATCCAAGCATAAGTCCTCTCCATCATCATAAACACCATCACGGTCCGCATCTGGCCTAAAATTACCCTCCACGCATACTTCTAGCGAAAAGGAATTTAACCTTCCGCCATCGGAAGGTGCATTATCCTTAACTTCCAAAATCCATTCACCTAAAATAGACTCGCCATTAAAAGAACTCAAGGATCCTAAAGGAGATACTCCTGCTATTGCAGGGTTACCCCCACAAACAAATGCCAAGGCTTCATCGTCAAATACCGCATTGATATTTCTAGAATCATTACAGGAGCTGGATACCAGTACAACCGTAGTGCCAGAAGGCGAGGTTAAACTTATCTGTAAATCTGCCAAAAAAGTATGCTCCAAATTTAGTCCTACATTTATATCAGCGATAGGCAAATCTTCATAAAAAGCTATTCTAGAAGTAATAGTAGGTGTTCCTACCGCTGAAATATCAATAGGCAAATCAAGAGCACTTACTGTATCACAGTTAAAGGTTATAGTATTAAAAACAAAAGGAGCACTAAAAGCACCCTCACCACAACTGTTCTTTGGTTTTACGCGCCAAAAGTATTGCGCATTATTATCAAGGTTTAATGGTCTGTAAAAGGCATTGGTAACGTTTACCATTTCAATGATATTGGTAAAGGCAAGATCCGTTGCTATTTCCACATCATAGGCTGTATTACCCGGATTATCCTCCCATTCCAATACAATATCCTTTGAAACATCCACTTCAACATTTAAAGGGGCTTGAAGAACAACATTATCAAAATTAGTATCGTAAATGGTTAAGTTTATAGTCACTTGTTTGGTAACACTTGCCGCTGTGGATACTACTTGAATAGGATACTGCCCTGGAGCCAGGCCATTCGTTCCAGAAAAGGTAATGCTCACAGGTGTATTGGTAGCTGTTGCTGTGATGTCTGAAAAAACAACACCCAATGCTACGGGAGCTCCTACTACGCTAAATGTACTTTCCTCCACAAATTCCAAATAGGTTTCATACGTAAAATTGACGACCAGGTTATCTGGCTCGCATACCTCGTAAGCAAGCTCCGTGAAATTAAGGACTACTTGGGACGGGGTTATGGTAAAATCCGAAGCGTTTACGGCCAAAAATATATTATCGGAAGCCTTCACCATAAATCTGGCATTGGCAGTCGGAGCCGCTGGAACTAAGATATCATGGGCGCCGTCGTTCAGTACATTCTCAGCAACGGTAATAGGAAATGTTTGTCCACCATCAGTAGAAAGATAAACATCAACTGTAGCTGCCAAAATGGGCGCCAAATGAGTATCAGCCACGTTCCAACTCAAACGTTCTACCTCGCCGGCTACATAGGAAACTATTGAATCTTGTGAGGTTACTTCAAACGGTCCTGCATTATTTGTAACAAAGACGGCTACCTCATCTGAAACTAGCTGACCACCTCCTAAGGCATTATCACGCACCGTTAAGGCAAAATTTAGCTCTCGCTCCACCAAAGGAACGGTTTCCCAAGCACTCCCTAAACTGGGATTTGTCTGGGTTAAATTCCCTGCTACTATACGATCTAACCTCGGAAAATAGCGATAGGGTAATGTATCTGGCGGTAAAGACCTGAAAAGGGCTCCAATTGGACTTGATGGCCCAAAAGTGGCTTGGGTAACAATACCATTATCATTTTGTTCCCAAGTATACGTGAGTACATCTGTTGCATCAATATCTTCAGCATTTCCGGTAAGAACAAAAGCCGTACCCTTTGGAATGATAAAATCTGCTACGGAAATTAAATTAGGTGGTGTATTAGTTAATGTAGTGACTTCTCCACAGGAAACAGTTTCCAAATAATCGCGTATCTGGAAAATGCTTTCATAATGGAAATACGCATCGCTATTAGGAGCCACATCATTGACACCGGTAATACCTGCATACCCCATAATGGTGGTACCGCTAGCGGGCTCGACTTGCGCCTGCGTTCCCTCCGAAATATGGGAAAAGGTATGATTAGCTCCAAACTGATGTCCCATTTCATGGGCCACCAAATCAATATCAAAAGCATCCCCCTGAGGCGTAGAAAATGTACTATATGCACTACCTTTCCTGCCAGCCCGACATACAGCTCCGACAAACCCTGCGTTACCATCCAAAGCATCGTCCTTTTGGTTAAAAAGATGGCCTATATCATAATTTGCATCACCAACCACATTATCTAAAGTATTCTGGGTCTGGGCGCTCAGGCCTCCGTTAAATGGATCTGTCTCCGGATCGGTATATATTACAGCATCCGTAGCCCCAATAATCTCTAAGGTAACAGCTAAGTCGTTTTCCAGTATCTCATTAATTCGAGTAACCGTAGCGTTTATGGCAGCCAGAGCGTCTATTTTAGTACCTCCATGAAAATTGGTATATTCTCCCGATGCCGCTACAGCAAGTCTAAACTTTCGCAATACCTGGTCGTTTACCAGTTGGGAAGCAAACACGTTCCCAGCCTCCGCTATTTGAGGTGCAGTCCTACAAACAAAAGCATCCTTGGCAGCACGGTCTTTGGCGTGGTAGAGCACATATATATCTTTAACTCCCTTTTCCATAAATACCGAACCTCCTTCTCCTGCTGCAGACATCATACTATGGATACCCTTATGAGATACACTAAAACGGATGCGTTTACCGTCATTCTTGGTGCCAATACCTTTGTAAGATTTAATGTTCGGATACTTTGCCGCAAGCTCTTTAGAAAATGTATTGGCCTCGATCACCTTAAAAGGAATTCGTCTTCCTTTTTCATCCGGAAAATAAACGACCCCACTACTATTTCCCTTTTTAGTTATAGCAACCAATTGGTTTTTAAAAAGAGTTTCGTCCAAAGTATAGGCAGCTGCCTTTTCAATGGTGAATCGTTCCAAAGTTTCCTGTTCTTCCACTTGGGATAAATCTGTACTTTTCCAATAACCAGTTTGCGCAGCTCCATAAAAGGAGAGAAATACCATTGTAATTGAAAAAACTAGGCGTAATTTTGTAATCATTGAGGGGCTTTTATCTCAAAAACAAATATAGTTCTTTTATTTTCCATCATAGGTGATTACAGTCCATAGCATTTTCAAATACACAGCGCAGGAGCCCGTTGCCATTACTATAGGCACTTTTGACGGTGTGCATATAGGTCATAGGAAAATACTAGAAAAGGTCATAAACCATGCCAAAGATGCCAAGTTAAAATCTGCGGTACTTACTTTTTTCCCCCATCCCAGAATGGTGCTTCAAAAAGATACAGATATCAAACTATTGAACACCGTTGCGGAAAAAAAGGAGATTCTTAATAAGATGGGACTCGATGTTTTGGTCATTCATCCTTTTACTAAGGACTTTTCTAGATTAACCGCTACAGAATTCGTTCGTGATCTTTTGGTAAACCAACTCAAATCAAAAAAGATTATTATTGGTTACGATCATCGCTTTGGCCGTAACCGGACAGCCAATATCAACGACCTTATCGCTTTTGGCACTCTATTGGATTTTACCGTGGAAGAAATACCGGCACAGGAAATAGACGAGGTTTCCGTAAGTTCCACAAAAATCAGAAAATCCTTAGAAGAAGGAGATGTGACAATAGCAAATGCCTATCTAGGATACGAGTATATGCTTAGCGGTATTGTTAAAAAAGGAAAAGGTCTTGGGCGGAAATTGAATTTTCCTACCGCAAATCTATCCATTGAAGAAACCTACAAACTCATCCCTAAAACTGGGGTGTACACGGTAAAAAGCACCCTTAACGGAAAAGAGGTGTTTGGCATGATGAATATAGGCTACAACCCCACCGTAAACGGTACAGAAAAGAGTATAGAGATTCATTTTTTTAATTTTAAGGATGACCTCTATGACCAAGAAATTCAGGTAGATATGCTGAATAGACTTCGGGACGAACGTAAATTTGATTCCTTAGACTCCCTAAAGGAACAATTGGGAAAGGACAAGCAAGCATCACTTCGGTTTATATCCCAATACTAATGTGGAATCGCTTTCTATTTAAGAGGATGGACAACAGCCCGTTGATCCTCTTTCGAATATTTTTCGGAATCCTAATCGCTTGCGAATGTTTTGGGGCGATTGCCACCGGATGGGTCCAAAGAAATGTAATAGCCCCACGTTTTAGTTTTCCTTTTATAGATTTTGATTGGCTACAACCCCTTCCGGGTGTGGGCATGTACTTCTATTTTTCTCTTATGGGCATCCTCGGTATTTGTATAGCACTCGGTTATAAATATCGGTTTAGCATTATTTCTTTTACATTACTTTGGACAGCTGTCTATCTTATGCAAAAAACCGCCTACAATAATCACTATTATTTATTAATTCTGATTTCCTTTTTTATGTGTTTTTTTCCGGCCAATAAAAATTATTCCGTATTTACAAAACAGCATTCGGAGCAACGGTCTGACAGCATGTACAGTTATGTGAAGTGGATAATTGTGCTGCAGCTATTCATTGTTTATGTTTACGCATCAATAGCAAAACTCTACGGCGATTGGTTAGATTTTGGCATGATCCGTATTTTAATGCAGCCTAAGGCAAATTATCCATTAATTGGAGAGTTACTACAAGTAGACTGGGTGCATAAAATTATTGGTATAACGGGTATTCTATTCGATTTGCTAATTATCCCAGCCCTACTTTGGAAACCTACGCGCAAAGTGGCATTCTTTATGTCCATATTTTTCCACCTATTTAATTCCATCGTTTTCCAAATTGGTATTTTCCCATATCTATCACTAGCCTTCAGCGTATTTTTCTTTGAGACCGAGACTATACGACGTTTATTTTTCAAGAAGAAAACACCCTACATTGCTAACGAAATATCAATTCCTAATTACAGAAACGGAATCCTAACAATCTTGGCTACCTATTTTGTTATTCAGTTACTTTTGCCGGTACGCCATCATTTCATTTCTGATGAAGTCCTTTGGACCGAAGAAGGGCACCGAATGAGTTGGCGCATGATGCTTCGTAGCAGAATTGGAAAAGGTAATTTTACCGTTTTGAACAACGAAACAGGAGAACAAACTATAATAGCTACTTTGGAATACCTTAACCGCAGTCAGCACAGAAAAGTATTTTCCTATCCGGATTTTGCTTGGCAATTTGCAGGCTATCTGAAAAAAGAATATTCTCAGAACGGAGAGGACATATCGGTATATTTAAAGCAATCCAAGATTAGTATCAATGGGAGACCCTTTACCCCTTTTATAGACTCGAAAACTGATTTGGCAAATACACCATGGCTAACTTTCAAACATCATGAATGGATTTTACCTTCTAAATTAGGGCCAGATTCGCGTTAATTTGAATGATTTACTAATCGATTTCGCTATTTGACATACCTCGCAAACCGTTCAACTAAAACCCAATCAATCCAAAAACATACCGCCCTGGAGCATAGCTGCCAAGTCATTCCATAAGGATTCGCGTAGCATAATACTAATATGGGGGCCACCCGCCCTGAATATTTTTTCGATAGAAAAGGTAGTTTCTTTTTCTAAGTTTTCCTTATCTGTTTACCCCTTATGGTAAACAAAAGCACATGAAAAATAAGAGGGTGCAAATCTGCGACACGTTTACTCCAAAATGTTCAAAAACCGCAAGCTGCCTATTTGATCGTTATACATAATAAATGTATCTCTTTTAAATCAGAAGATTAGTTTAAATTTGCACACTTAAACAGCAGAACCATGTTACAGTTACAGGCTATCCGAGAGCAAAAGGACGATATGATCGCAGCTTTCAAAAAACGGAATATCGATGGAAGCGCATTACTTGAAGAGGTACTGCAGCTAGACGAGAAAAGACGTGCGACCCAAACACGCTTAGATTCCGTCTTAGCAGAATCCAATTCGCTTTCCAAGGAAATCGGAATCCTGTACAAATCTGGAAAGGCACAAGAGGCTAATGGTTTAAAAGAAAAGACAGCAACTTTAAAGGAGGAGTCCAAACAGCTGAACGACGAGTTAAGTAAAGCGGCAGAGGGCCTACAAAATTTATTGTACCAAATACCTAATGTACCGCATAGCTCTGTTCCTTCGGGAAGTTCAGAGACAGACAATGAAGAAGTATTCAGCGAGGGTAATATTCCCGTGTTGGTACCGGATGCACTTCCCCATTGGGAACTTGCCAAAAAATACGATATCATAGATTTTGAACTCGGCGTGAAAATTGCCGGAGCGGGATTTCCTGTCTATAAAGGCAAAGGTGCACGCCTGCAACGGGCTTTGATTGCTTATTTTTTAGATAAAAATACAGCCGCCGGCTACACCGAAATTCAAGTGCCGCATCTGGTCAACGAAATTTCTGGCTATGGAACAGGGCAATTACCAGATAAGGAAGGTCAAATGTACCACATAACCGCGGATGACCTTTATCTTATTCCCACAGCAGAGGTACCCGTGACAAATATTTTTAGGGATGTAATTCTAAATGAGAACGATTTCCCCGTCACCTACACGGGCTATACGCCATGTTTTAGGAGAGAGGCCGGGAGCTATGGTGCTCATGTTAGAGGTTTAAACCGTTTGCATCAGTTCGATAAAGTTGAAATCGTTCGGGTAGAACACCCAAGCAAATCATATGCTGCTTTGGATGGCATGGTAGACCATGTTAAAGAGATTTTACGTGAGTTGAAACTTCCGTACAGAATATTACGCCTTTGTGGTGGAGATTTGGGCTTTACAGCCGCCCTAACCTATGATTTTGAGGTGTTTTCCGCAGCTCAGGACCGCTGGCTAGAAATTAGTTCGGTGTCCAACTTTGAGACGTACCAGGCCAACCGATTAAAATTGCGCTATAAAGACGAAAACGGAAAAAGCAAATTAGCACATACGCTTAACGGAAGTTCTTTAGCATTACCTCGTGTATTGGCGAGTATTCTCGAGAATTATCAGACTGCAGATGGAATTAAAATTCCAGAAGTATTAGTGCCATATTGTGGGTTTGATAAGATAGACTAGGTGAACTCACCTATTTTCCAATACATACAATAGTATAGATTTTAGGATAATTACTGCGCTAAACAAAATAGAAACTTGCAGTTTCTTTAACATCAACTTACCCCATTCTCCTTATCTTTGGATATGCGTTTTTATATATTCCTATTCGCGTACTTCACATTGCTATCTGCTACATTTGCCCAAGAGGACTTTTTGGCAAAGCAGTATTTTGAAGATGGCGATTTTGAGAAAGCCGTTGTTTTTTACGAAAAACTGACTAAGAAAAGCCCTAGGCGAACTGACTACCTTCAAGGGTTAGTGGCTTGTTACCAGCAACTGGAACGTTATGAAGATGCCAATCGTTTTTTAAACGAGCAGCTTAAAGGAAAAAGTCCACACCCAACCCTACTAATAGAGCTAGGCTACAATTATACTTTACAGGATTCTACAGCACAGGCGAATGTTTATTTTGATCAAGCACTGAACGTAATAACCCAAAATCCAAATTACGGCTATGCGCTAGGGTATCAATTTCAAAAGTATAGTCTGCTCGACAGGGCCCTTTCCTCCTATCAAAAGGCTATGGAAATAAATCCAGAACTAGACTATAATTTTCAGTTAGCCCGTATTTACGGGGAGCAGGGTAACGTTGATAAGATGTACCGTTCCTACCTTAATCTTTTGAGCAACGGAAAAACCTCAAAATCTAATATCTTAAGAAGTATAGATGCCTTTATCTCATCCGATCCAGAAGATCAGAACAACCTAACCCTTAAAACAATCTTACTAGAAAACGTACAGAAAAACCCAGATGTTATTTGGAACGAACTATTAAGTTGGTTATTTGTACAGCAAGAACAATATGGCAGTGCCTTTAGGCAGGAAAAAGCCATTTACAAACGCATGGAAGACGGCAACACCTTGCGATTGGAAAACCTAGGTAAACTTGCCTTGGATGAAAATGAAACCGACGTAGCCCGCGATATTTTCGAATACCTTGTAAAGGAATCCAACAACGTTGTTACGGCTTTAGATGCGGAACTCAATCTAATAGAAATTGATTTGAGAGATACCAAGAAAAACCAATTGGAAGCCATTCAAAAACGGTACGAAAGCCTTATAGAAATTCACGGCTACCAGACCCAGACCTTACAATTACAAGTGGCTTACGCCAACTTCCTAACCTTCAAAAAAGATGACCCTGCGCCCGCCATTGAACTGTTAAAAAACTCATTGGAGCTACCTTTAAGCCAAAGAGGAACTGCCTATATAAAATTAGCCTTGGGAGATATTTTGGTATACCACAAAAAATTTAACGAGGCCTTGATCTATTTCTCCCAAATACAACAAAAACTAAAAAACGATGTACTTGGACAAAACGCCCGCTATAAAGTAGCCGAGACCAGTTTTTATAAAGGTGATTTTGAGTGGGCACTAACCCAATTAAAAATACTACGGGGTTCTACCTCGCAACTTATTGCAAATGACGCCATGCAGCTAAGTTTATTGATTTCGGACAACTCCTTGGAAGATTCTACCCAAACGGCACTGAAAAAATATGCCCGTGCTGATTTTCTTGCTTATCAGAACAAAACACAGGAAGCGGTAGATGCCTTAGAAGACATTATACAAAACCATAAAGGCGAAAAAATAGAGGACGAAGCCCTCTTGAAACAGGCACAGCTATTGGAGTCGCAAGAAAAATACGAATCTGCCGAATTCAATTACCAAAAAATAACGGAGTTTTACAAAAATGGAATACTAGCGGACGATGCCTATTTTGCACTTGGCGAACTCTATAGAAAAATTCTGAACCAACCTGATAAAGCAAAGGCGCAGTACGAAACGATTATTTACAACTACCAAGACAGTTATTATTTCCCGCAAGCACGTAAAAATTTTAGGATGCTTCGTGGAGATGCTATTAATTAGTGGATGCTAATTGCTAAAAAATTAATGCTCTAAATCAAAAAGTATTTTTCATTCAGTTTTGGTTCAATTACTTTTGAATTTAAAACTGGATACTTCACTCTTGAACTTGAACTTTTAAAATGTACATATACAACGTTACTACCAATATTGAAAAAGCAGTCCATGAAGAATGGGTGCAATGGATGAAGGCTAAACACATTCCAGAGATGCTGGATACAGGCAAGTTCGTCAGTGCAAAAATGAGTAAGGTTCTTGTGGAAGAGGATATGGGCGGAGTTACCTATTCCGTTCAGTACACAACTAACAACAAAACAACATTGGAACGCTACTACCAAGAAGATGCCACAAGACTAAGGGAAGCAGTAAACAGCCTATTTGCAGGTAAGTTTGTATCGTTCAGAACAGAGTTAGAGGTTACTCACGAGCATACCGTGGCGCCAAAAAGTGCCCAATAAAGTAGATAAAGAGACATGGGGAAAAAGAATTATAAGGGTAAAAACGACTTTTATGGAAAAGGTGGGAAAGCCAAGCAAGCAAGCCCTATAAAAGCGAAAAAATATCTAGGTCAGCATTTTTTGAAGGATGAAGATATTGCAAAACAGATTGCAGAAACTTTAAGGCTCAAAAATTATAAAAACGTCATAGAAATAGGGCCTGGCACGGGAGTACTCACCAAATATCTCTTGTTACAGGAGATGGATTTAGTTGCTATGGATGTAGATTCAGACTCCATCACCTATCTTAACCACAGCTTTCCTTTGGAACATCCTAAAGTGTTACAAGGCGCAGGTTCTTTTAAAGTTATTAAGGCAGATTTCCTACACTACGATTTACAATCCCTTTTTGGAGAGGAACAATTTGCCATCACCGGTAATTTCCCATACAATATCTCTACTCAAATCGTCTTTAAAATGTTAGAAATACGGCAACAGGTTCCGGAATTTTCCGGTATGTTTCAAAAAGAAGTAGCCAAACGTATTTGTGCTTCTGAAGGAAGCAAGACCTATGGCATACTTTCCGTACTTGTGCAGGCTTTTTATGAAGCGGAGTATCTTTTTACAGTACAACCTGAGGTGTTTGACCCGCCGCCCAAAGTACAATCGGGTGTGCTTAGGCTTACGAGAAAAACGGACTTTGAATTGGGTTGTGATGAAAAATTATTTTACACTGTAGTAAAAACCGCTTTTAACCAACGTAGGAAAACACTTCGTAATAGCTTAAAAAGCTTTGGTCTTTCAGATATTCTCAAAGAAGATACTATATTTGACCAACGCCCGGAACAACTTGCAGTTGCAAATTTTATAGCACTTACCAAGAAGATAGCAGATGACACCGTTTAAACTCACAGAGGAACTTGTAAGCAAAATTGAACAGCTTATAGACGACCAAAAAGATTCACAGCTAAATTCTCTTTTAGTAGAAGTGCATTATGCGGATGTAGCAGAGATCATCAATGAACTTGACGAGGACCAGGCGACGTACCTTATAAAATTACTGAATAGCGACAAAACTTCCGATGTCCTTACAGAACTAGATGAAGATGTTAGGGAATCTATTTTAGGCAATCTTTCTTCTAAAGAAATTGCTGGAGAACTGGAAGAATTAGATACCGATGATGCTGCGGATATCATAGGGGAACTACCACAAGAAATCGTACAAGAGGTAATTTCCGAAATAGAGGATAGAGAGCATGCCAAAGATATTGTAGACCTTTTACGCTACGACGAGAACTCTGCTGGTGGCTTAATGGCAAAAGAGCTTGTAAAAGTACAAGATACTTGGAACGTACTTGCATGCGTAAAAGAGATGCGAATGCAGGCAGAAAACGTTACCAGAGTGCACTCCATTTATGTGGTGGATGAGGATGATATGCTCATGGGGCGGTTGTCCTTAAAAGACCTACTTACCGCAAAGAATACTTCAAAAATAAAAGACATATATATTCCCAAGGTAGATTATGTGAACGTAAACGAAAAACCGGAGGAAGTAGCCAAAATCATGAGTAAATATGATTTGGAAGCCATACCGGTAATTGATGAAATAGGAAGGTTAGTAGGCCGCATCACCATTGATGATATTGTAGACGTTATCCGTGAGGAAGCGGAGAAAGATTACCAAATGGCAGCAGGTATATCCCAAGACGTGGAGGCTGATGACAGTATTTGGGAATTGACCCGTGCGCGGCTACCATGGCTTATCTTAGGCCTTTTTGGTGGCGCCGCCGCCGCCGTTATTATGGGAGGTTTTGAAGAAATGTTCCGTAAATACACCATATTATTCCTGTTTACACCCTTAATTGCTGCCATGGCTGGTAATGTGGGAGTACAGTCGAGCGCCATCATCGTACAAGGATTGGCTAACGATGATATCAAGGGTAGTATTGGAAATAGACTTATAAAAGAAATGCTCCTAGCACTCCTAAATGGGGTTATTCTGGCTGCCTTACTTTTGCTATTTACCTGGGCTTGGAAGGGAGATTTTCTTACGGCATTAGCTATATCACTTTCACTGATTGCCGTTATCGTAGTGGCTGGATTCATTGGCACCTTTACACCCTTATTTTTACACAAAAGAGGTATTGACCCTGCTATTGCTACAGGGCCATTTATTACCACAAGCAATGATATTTTCGGAATCCTCATCTACTTTATGATCGCTAAGGCTGTTTTAGGGATTTAAGGCATTCCATAGCAAAATGCTATGACCAGATTTAAATACTTACCGATGGTTAACGGCAGACCTAATAAAAAAGATATGAAACCCATTAACCTAAAAGAAAAACATTCGCTATTTACCAAACAATGGCATCCACATCAAATCGCTACAGTAGACAATATGCAGGTGATACTGGCAAAAATTCAAGGTGAATTTGTTTGGCATGCACACGAACATGAAGATGAGCTTTTCCAGGTCTTAAAAGGGACCTTGTATATGAAGTTTCGGGATAGAACAGAAGTGGTAAACGAGGGTGAAATTATAGTGGTGCCAAAAGGGGTAGAGCATTGCCCTTCAACAAAAGATAGAGAAGAAGTACATTTATTATTGTTCGAAAAACAAGACACCGCACATACGGGTGTCATTAAACATAAAATGACCCAAACAAAGTATCCTAAAATATAAGATTGATGAACATATTGCATGTAGATATAAATCACCCTTTGCTTGTTGCGCAATTTAATAGCCTAGGGTTTCAAAATGATGAAGATTATAGCTCTTCAAAAGCAGAAATTGAAAAGAAAATCCATGAATATGATGGTCTCATCATTCGAAGCCGCTTTACCGTGGATCAATCTTTTTTAGAAAAAGCAACTAAACTAAAGTTTATAGGCCGACTAGGCGCAGGTCTGGAAAATATAGATACCCGTTTTGCAAAGCAACAAGGCATCTTTCTAGCAGCTGCACCTGAAGGAAACAGAAACGCGGTTGGAGAGCACACCCTTGGTATGTTACTTTCTCTATTCAACAAACTTAATAAGGCAGACAAGGAAGTGCGAAATGGAAAATGGGAACGTGAAGGCAACAGAGGATTGGAACTGGAAGGTAAAACAGTAGGTATTATTGGGTACGGAAATATGGGAAAAGCTTTTGCTAAAAAACTAAGAGGGTTTGATGTAGAAGTTATTTGCTACGATATTAAGGGTGGCATTGAAGATGAAAACGCACGACAAGTTGGCATTTTGGAACTGCACCAAAAAACAGAAGTGCTAAGTCTACACGTTCCTCAAACGGAAGATACAGTAGCCATGATTAACTCAGCGTTTATTGAAAAATTCCAACATCCTTTATGGATTCTAAATACTGCGAGGGGTAAATGTATCAACACAGAGGATTTGGTAGCTGGATTACAATCAAAGAAAGTTCTAGGAGCCGGACTCGATGTGCTAGAATATGAAAAGACATCTTTTGAGCATATGTTTAAGGATGGTAAGCTCCCTGAAGCCTTTCAGTATTTGATACAAGCAGACAATGTTATATTATCCCCTCATGTTGCCGGCTGGACGATTGAGAGCAAAGAGAAACTAGCTCAAACGATAGTAGATAAGATAAAAGCAGAATTTTGTTAGCTTTATAACGTGTTTTAAAAATTAATACCATGACTATAGCTGCCAAAACCGTTGAAGAATATATCTCTAAACTTCCCGAGGAAAGAAAAGAACCAATTTCCCAGCTAAAAACGGTTTTGGCAAAAAACTTACCTAAAGGTTTTAAAGAATGTATAAGTTATAAAATGATTGGATATGTAGTACCGCACTCCATGTATCCGACCGGGTATCATTGTGACACCAATCTCCCATTGCCATTTATACATATTGCATCACAAAAGAACTTTATAGCGTTATATCATTCCGGAATCTATGCAGATAAAAAACTGTTAGATTGGTTCTTAGCGGAATATCCAAAACATTGTAAACGCAAACTAGATATGGGTAAAAGTTGCGTGCGCTTTAAATATATGGATGACATTCCATACGCACTTATTGGAGAACTCTGTTCTAAAATGAGTCCGAAAGAATGGATTACATTATATGAGAAAAATATAAATTTAGTGAGTCCACTCCACAATGGATAAATTGGTTGTACAGCATAACTACAAAATATATCGATAATGAAAAATAGGGTTACAGGATTAGGAGGCGTTTTTTTCAAGACTAAAGACCCAAACAAAACCAAAGATTGGTATGCCAAACATTTGGGACTAAAAACAGACCAATACGGTGCTACGTTTTGGTGGAAAGATAAAAACGGCAATGACTGCTCCACGCAATGGAGTCCAATGAAGGAGGACACCAAGTACTATGAACCTAGCAGTTCCACCTTTATGATGAATTTTAGAGTGGAAAATCTCAACGAACTACTGGTAGAACTTAGAAAAGAAGGCGTAACCATTATTGGTAAAACAGAAGAATATGACTACGGGAAGTTTGCTTGGATCATAGATTTAGACGGCACTAAAATAGAGCTCTGGGAGCCTATTGACAAAGCGTTTCTTTAGGTATCATTTTTTTTATTACATTTAGTCTTTAATTAACCACCTAAAACTATAAAAATGTCAGAAGATAATAAAGACTTGGGAGACGATGCAAAAGATGCCACAAACAATGCAAAGAAAAAAGCAGAAAACTTAGGCGATAAAGCCAAAGATTCTTTTGACAAAGGGAAGGAAAAAGCCAAGGATTTGGGTGATAAAGCAGAGGAAGCTTTTGATAACGCTAAGGAAAAAGCAAGCGACTTTGCGGAAGATACTAAAGAAAAAGCAAGCGGCTTTGCTGATAAAGCAGAAGAAGCGGCCAAGGATTTTAAGGAAGATGTAAAAGAAACCTTTGACCCTAATCAACCAGATAGTGGAAAAACAGTGGCTATTATTGCGCATATTACTATTATCGGATGGATTATTGCACTCATCATGAACAACCAAAATAAAACAGAGTTTGGTAGTTATTATATTAGACAAACACTAGGGATTTGGATTTTTGTATTGATATGTAGCTTTATACCAATAGTAGGTTGCTTCTCTGCAATCATTGGATTAGTGCTAATCATAATTAGTCTCGTTAGTGCAGCTGGTGATAAGATGACACCAACCGTTGGTGTTGGACACTTATTCCAAGACTGGTTTAAGAGTCTTTAAAAATTAAAAAAAGTTGGAAAAAATATCCAACTTTTTTTATTCATTTTATTATCGTAATATTGCAATATACAAATACGATAATGGGAATAACCAAAACACAGATATTCAATACCCAACAAAATGAACTGGCTGTTATTTTCAAAGTGCTATCCAATCCTGCACGCATTGCAATACTAGAATTCATTAGCAAACAAGAGGCCTGTATCTGCAATGATATCGTGGATGAAATTGGTTTAGCCCAACCTACCATTTCTCAGCATCTAAAAGAACTCAAAAGTATTGATTTGATCAAAGGGGAAATTGAAGGTAAAAAAGTATGTTACTGCATAAATCTAAAAACTTGGACCGCTGTACAGAAACGTCTGAATTCTTTTTTCAATACTACTAAGTCAACTTGTTGTTAACTAAAAATATACATCTATGAAAACAAATGAATTTTTATCGCTCCTAAAAGAATACCCAAATAAAGATCTACTATTTGAATATGCGCCTGGAAAACTGGTTGCGGCAAACTATCATATTACGGAAATAAAAAACATAAGCATTGATGCCGTAGATTGCGGCGCAGGAACAGATTTTTGGAAAGAAACCATTATACAGCTTTGGGAAAGTCCGGAAGAAATAGGAAAGCGCGATTTTATGTCTGCCCATAAAGCTTTGGAAATCCTTAATCGAGTGGACCGCATTAAACCTATGGAGAAAGAGGTTGAAGTGAAGTTTGAATATAGCAACGCTCATTTTCATACTGCACAGTTGTACGTACATAACCATGAGCTGGACGGTCGCCAACTTATATTTCATTTGGGAGTAACACCAACAGATTGCAAGGCTAAGGATATTTGTGTTGCCCCTGTAGAAGTAGAAGGTGTTCCTGAGAATTCCTGTGCTCCAGGAAGTGGATGCTGTTGAAAACTAGGATAAATTACCATGATTAAAATTAAACCAATGCAACAAGAACATTGGAACTCCGTATCTCAAATTTATTTGGAAGGGATAGCTACAGGCTTTGCTACGTTTGAAACTAGGCCTCCTACCTATTCCCAATGGGATAAGGCACACCTAAAATCATGTAGGATTGTTGCTGAAACCGATGGGAAGCTTATGGGTTGGGCGGCATTGTCTCCCGTATCTAGCAGATGTGTGTACGGTGGTATTGCAGAAGTAAGTGTGTATATTGATAAAACCTTCAGGGGTAGAGGTATTGGAAGTCGACTGCTAGAGTATTTGATAACCCAAAGCGAACAAGAAGGGATATGGACCTTACAATCAGGAATTTTTCCTGAAAACCAAGCGAGTATTCAACTACATGAAAAAATGGGCTTTAGACGTATCGGAAAACGTGAAAAAATAGGAAAGACAAGTGCTGGTGTATGGAAAGACAATGTGCTTTTTGAAAGACGCAGTACAACCGTTGGCATAACTTAAAAATCTGTTTTAATGCTCTATTCTAGACTTTTAAGACTGGAGTAATTCGAAGGAAGTAAATCGGCAACTCGAAAAGAGCCCATATGCCCGCCTAATCCAAGAATATTATAGGGTTGATAATTCCCTGACGCATCTATTCTAAATGAACTTCCGTTAAAAACCTCTAAGGTAGATCTATAACTAAGAACCCCTTTTTTATACTTTATAACAATCTTATCAGTGGTTAATCTCACATTTTTCGTTAACAAATCATTCCCTAAAGAGATATTGAATATAGCTAAAGGATTAACTTTTTCCCCTTATTTCTTATTTCAAAATTTTCCTCGTTCCAATTTTGGTTCCATAAGGTTTTTATGAAATGTTGCGCAGAACCCAAATAGATTTTAGCTCTCCTTTCTGAAAAGAAATCTTTCTCAACTCCCTTGTTTTTAAAAAAAACTATACCCATGAATAGTTGTAGACTTCATATTATCTAATCGTTCTAAGCTTTTTCTACTAAACTGTATTTTAAAATCTATCAAGTCAAATTTTAAATCATACCCCAAGAAGTCATTCGCTATGAAAATGGGCGTTTGTGCATAGGCGTTCAAGGTATTATCTTTTGAATCAAAATATAATTCTATGTCATCTTCATTTTCAATGACACTGGCTTTTGCTGCTTTTGATTCTCCAAGAAATTCTAACCTAAAAACCTCCAATTTTTGCTGTCTACTAAACGGATCGGAAATTAAAACTACTCCTGGTATAGTAAAACTGGCCTCCTCCAAACCAATTTGAAGCCCCTCTGCAAATTCATTATTGCTCAAAACGTACGTTTCATAACCAATAAACGCAACTATTAAATTAGCGTTGGAATTAAAGTCGGAATACATAGAAAAATGGCCTTTATCATCAGTGATGGTGCCAATTGAAGTTCCGTCAAGATATACAGAAGCTCCAATCAATAGTTCTCCACTTGCCAAATCATACACCGTACCGGTTGCTATTTGTGAAAACAAAATTTGAGTAACAAGCAGCAAAAAAATAGCCTGGAAATTTCTCATGTTTACTGTTAAAAAGAGTAATTTTAATACTATTTATCCTTCAATATTTGAGACTCCGTTAGTTTTCGTTCCAACTCCGCTTGGAATTCCTCCATAACAGGTTTTACCGTACTCTCCGGCAAGTCGGCGATTTTAATGTACATCAGACCATCAACCGAATTATTAAACAAAGGGTCCACGTTAAAAGCAACCACCTTCGCATTTTGCTTAATGTACTTTTTTATCAATACTGGCAAACGTAAACTTCCAGGTTCCAACTCATCTATTAAACGGTCAAATTTATTAAGATCAGCTTTTGTCTCATCAAAAACGAACTCCTTATCTGCATCGTTAAGCTTTACCTTAAACTCCTTTTTAGGTCTTATATATTGAGCTACATATGGGTCCCAATAATTGGATTTCATAAACTCGATCATCAAAGACTTGGAAAAATTGGAAAACTGGTTACTAATACTTACACCCCCTATCAAATATTTATGCTCTGGATGTCTTAGCGTAGTATGCACAATTCCCTTCCAAAGTAAAAAAAGCGGCATGGGTTTTTGTTGATACTCTTTAACAATGTAAGCCCTACCCATTTCTATAGACTGGCGCATCATATCGTATAATTCCGGTTCTACACGAAACAGATCCTGTAGGTAAAATCCATCTATGCCATGTTCCGGAAATATCTCGGAGCCCATCCCCATGCGGTATGCCCCTACGATACACTTCTCATCATTGTCCCAGAGAAATAAATGATGGTAGTACGTGTCAAAAATATCTAAATCAATAGCTTTGTTGGTCCCCTCTCCTATTGCCCTAAAAGTAACCTCCCGCTGGCGGCCTATTTCTTTTAGAATAAAGGGCATATCTTGTTCCTTGGCTAGGAATACCTCGTAATTCTTACTTTGCAACAAGCGACAGTCCTTTTCCCTTAGCTTTTCTATCTCACCCTGCATAACTTCCTTGCGCATGGCATCCGCAATTTTTTTTGGTGATTTCGGAATTTTAAGCGCCGTAGGCAACTGATCGATCAATCGCTCCTTCTCATAGGCATTGGACAGGATATAGGTTTTTCTACGAAGCAGTGCCGTGAACTCTTCTAAGCTCTCTTGCTCATCTTGTGTTTGTACTGAAATTGGTTGGCCAATACGCACCTTTAAGGGACGGTTGCGTTGCGAAAGCACCTGTGAAGGAATCATGGCCGTTCTAAAAACAGGGCTCCATTTGGATAACCTGTAAAACAATTTACTATTCTTTCCATGAAAGTATATCGGAACAACGGGAACTTGGGCCTTTCGAATTAATTTCAGAGCCGCTTCCTCCCATGGTTTGTCTACAATAAATTTTCCTTCCTTGTTCGTAGATACCTCGCCGGCCGGGAATATACCAAGGGGATGACCGTCCTTAAGATGTTGAAATGCTTTTTTAAAACCCGAAATACTACTTCTAGCTCCTTTGTGTTCCTCAAAAGGATTTACAGAAAGGATATGAGGTGCCAAAGGAACCATCCGCTCCAATAGAAAGTTGGCCATGATCTTGTAATCCTGGCGTAAGGGCAATAACAACCGCATCAATAAAATACCATCTATACCTCCTAAAGGATGATTGGAAATGGTTATATAAGGGCCTTCTTTAGGCAATCGTTTAAAATCATCCTCCGGAATATCATAATCTATTTCATAATATTCTAAAATTGCTTTGGCATACGCTTCACAATCTAAATGAGCTATTTTATCATAAAATGAATTGATGGCAGAAATCCGTGTCACTTTCATCAGTACCCACGCAACAAACCAACCAAAGTACCCATACTTGGATAAATTAACAGCTTTAGCTACTTCTTTTGTGGTTACCAAACCCATAGAAAGAAAAAATTATTTGGTCGTAAAGATAGGAAAAAGCAGGAGTGAGCTATTTGTTTAACATCATAAATATTTACTGGGTCGCCTTATTTTACAACGAGCTGTACCGTTTCTTTTCCTCGCTGTTCCAACAATATTTCATGGCCGTTTTGAAGTGATTTCAACGAAGTGGCATCAAAATGTCGTATCGTATAGAGCGATACTCCTTCGTGATGTACTACTTTAAACTTACTTTTAAGCTGATTCAGTAACGACTCCAAACCACCGAATTTGTTATCTACACAGACGGAAAAACTGATGGCAGAATTTTGTATCAAGTCTACTTTCATTTTATGCTGATGAAATAGTTTAAAAAGCTCGCTCATGCTATCTTCTACGATAAAGGAAAAGTCTAACGAAGACAACTTCATTAGTACCTGATTTTTTTTCACAATAAAGCAGGGTACTTTGGGCTCTATATTAATGCCTTTGCCAACAGTTGTTCCACTATTATTTGGATTAATAAAAGACTTTACATGCAAAGGTATTTCCTTACGCTGCAATGGCTGCAACGTTTTAGGATGTATAACCGATGCGCCATAAAAGGCAAGTTCTATAGCCTCCCGATAAGAAATATTGTTCAATAACTGAGTTTCTTTAAAATACCTAGGATCGGCATTAAGTACACCTGGAACGTCTTTCCATATAGTTACTGAGTCCGCGTTTAGGCAATAGGCCAAGATTGCAGCGGTATAATCGGACCCTTCTCTCCCCAATGTAGTAGTAAAATTATTATTATCACTCCCTAAAAATCCTTGGGTAATGTTTAAAATACTCTGATCAATGTTGGAAATATTCTCTTGTGTCTTTTCCCATAAGACCGTAGTATCTCTATAGTTGGTATCGGTCTTAATATAATCCCGGACATCCAGCCACTTATTTTTGACCCCAGTTTCTTCCAGATAGGCACTGATAATAGTAGAGGAAATAAGCTCTCCGTACCCAACTACTTGATCATATACAAAGTTATAGTTGGGCGATTTGTTCCATGCCAAAAACCCATTTACCTCATCTATCAATCCTTTAATATTCTTATATACCCTGTGCTGTGGATTGGGAAACAAATCTTTTAAAATTGCCATATGGTACTCCACAATATCCGAAATCTTGGAAGCAATGGCCGACTTATCCTCAAAATAAGCATCTACCAAAGCTTCCATTGCGTTTGTGGTCTTGCCCATAGCAGACACTACCAAAAGCGTATTATTATGTCCAGTTTCCTTTAAGACCTGTACTACATTCTTTACCCCGTCCGCATCCTTAACCGATGCTCCACCAAATTTAAAAACCCTCATAAAAACTATCATCAAATTTTGTCTCGCAGTGCGAAAATTCGTTTTTCTATATACTACCCAGATACATACGTATTCCCTGTTCGTTCAGTTGTACCACATTCCAGTCTCGCATTACATTTGCTCCTTTAGCCTCATAAAACCCTATGGCAGGTTCGTTCCAATCCAAGACTTCCCAACTAATCCTTTTTACACCCAGCTCATGACCGTATGCTACTACCTTATTCAACAACGCAGTGCCTAATCCGCTACCGCGCATACTTTGAGTAACAATCAGGTCCTCAAGATGGATTACCGGACCCTTCCATGTGGAATATCTAGGATAAACTAACGCTAAACCTACAATAGACCCTTTAGTGACCGCCACAAAACAATGGAACAGCTTATCCTGTCCAAAACCATGAGCAACCAATTCTTCCGAGGTAAGTTCTACAGCCTCCTCCTCTTTTTCAAATAATGCCAATTCCTTTATAAGTCCTAAGACTTGTTCCATGTCGGCAATCACTGCTTCTCTAATTACGTAGCTCATAATTGTTACAAATAAAACACAAAGTTATAAATTTAAAAAATACAATAACAACGAAAACGATGTAGTATCACAAAATATCCGATATTTGTGGTCTAAACACAATCCATTACTAATGAATAGAAAAAATCAGACGCTTGGAGAATTCATTATTGAAAACCAATCTTCTTTTAAATACTCTTCGGGAGAACTTTCTAAACTCATAAATGCCATCCGTTTAGCAGCCAAAGTAGTTAATCATGAAGTAAATAAAGCCGGATTAGTAGATATACTAGGCGATGCAGGAGATACCAATATTCAGGGTGAGGAACAAAAGAAACTTGATGTCTTTGCAAACGAAAAATTTATATCCACACTTAAGAATAGGGAAATCGTTTGTGGTATCGCTTCGGAAGAGGAAGATAGTTTTATCTCTATCAACAGTAACGATAACAATCATCAGAACAAATATGTAGTACTAATAGATCCTTTGGACGGCTCATCCAATATTGATGTCAACGTATCGGTAGGGACTATATTTTCTATTTATCGCCGGGTAACTCCTGTAGGTACGCCAGTAACTTTACAAGATTTTCTCCAGCCAGGAAATAAGCAAGTTGCTGCAGGATATGTGGTTTACGGAACATCAACTATGTTAGTTTACACCACAGGCGACGGCGTTAACGGTTTCACTTTAAACCCCGCTTTGGGAACTTTCTATCTTTCCCATCCCAACATGCAGTTTCCTGAAACAGGGAAAATATACTCTGTAAACGAAGGCAATTACGTTCATTTCCTACAAGGGGTAAAAGATTATATTAAATATTGCCAGCAACAGGAAGGCGATAGACCTTATACCTCCAGGTATATTGGCTCTTTGGTCTCTGATTTTCATAGAAATATGATTAAAGGTGGTATCTATATGTACCCAAAAAGCAGCCTTAACGAAAGTGGAAAGCTTAGGTTGCTATACGAATGCAATCCTATGGCTTTTATAGCTGAACAGGCAAACGGGTTGGCTGTTAGTGGTAAGACACGAATTATGGATATAGAACCTACAGAACTTCACCAAAGAGTTCCTTTCTTTTGCGGAAGCCGAAAAATGGTAGAAAAATTACAAGAATTTCTGGATAAGCACCATTAAAAAGGGAGACAAATGCCTCCCTTTTTTAATTCTTTGTAATAGTCTTCTAATTCTTAAGAAGGTATAAATAGTCTTCAAAAGCTACCTTACCGCTAAAAATAGCTGTGGAACGTTCTATCACCTTATTGGCACTATCTACAGAAAAACCAAGTCCTATGGCATACTTTTTTAGGAGTATCATTTCCTCATCATCTATTACATTATCTACAAAAATAATATTAAACAGATCGTAAAGGCGTTCCAATCTTTTTTCAAAACCTACCGGAGGCTCTATGGGGAATGTATTCTCTGGATTCATCACCTCCTTATACTCCTTTTCGGAGATTTCCAATTTTCTCGCAAACCGATCCAACATTATTTTTTGTTCTGAAGTTATTACTCCATCAGAAGCCGCTAACGTGGCCATAGCAGCAAAATGTGCTACATTTTTCCTATGCTTTGGATTACCGTATAAATCTTTAAATGACATATTCCATGTTTTATTAAACACAAATATAATTTTTTTACAATTCATAGTTTACATGATAGAGAACTTTGTTTTGCTAGCTAATTTGTAATTTCACAAGGCTATGAAGAATCCCCTTTTAGAATTTACGGACAAAGGTATTTATTGCGCTGCCGCGAAGGTTTATTTAGATCCATGGAAACCAGTGAACAAGGCGATTATTTCCCACGGCCATGCCGATCATAGTCGCTGGGGACATAAACAATATATTACCCATCACCGAAACGTTCCTATCATCTCTCACCGTTTGGGTGATATCCAAGTGACCGGAAAGGAATGGGGAGAAACATTCCACATCAACAATGTGAAATTCAGTCTGCATCCTGCCGGACACATCATTGGCTCTTCCCAAATCAGGGTGGAACACAAGGGTGAAGTATGGGTCTTTACTGGGGATTATAAAACCGAGAATGATGGTATTTCCACCCCATACGAAGCCATAACTTGCCATACGTTTATTACTGAGTGTACTTTTGGTCTACCTGCTTTTTCATGGACACCCCAGCAAGAAGTCCTTAATACTATTAACCAATGGTGGAGCGAAAACAGGGCTGAAGGAAAAACATCTGTGCTGTTCGGGTATAGTTTAGGAAAAGCGCAGCGCCTCTTAAAATATCTGGATACGGATATTGGTAAAATATATACCCATGGTGCCATTGAAAACATGACTGAGGTTTTACGGCCTCTAGTTCATTTCCCTCCTACGACTCTAATTACGCGAGATACGAAAAAAACAGAGCTTTTAGGTAATATCGTACTAGCACCACCAAGTGCACATGGTTCTACTTGGATACGAAAAATGGTGCCTTACGTAACCGCTTCGGCAAGCGGATGGATGGCTTTTAGAGGAGCAAGACGAAGACGGGCCGTGGATAAGGGATTTGTATTGAGCGATCATTGTGATTGGCAGGGATTATTAACAAGCATTGAAGCTACAGGAGCAGAAAAAATTATCTGCACCCATGGATATACCGATATATTCTCACGATATCTTAAAGAGCAAGGATATGATGCACGCACGGAGCAAACCCAATACGGTGAAGAAGAGAATGAGATTACCAAGGAAGAAGTTACTAGTACAAACTAAATAGATTACAGCTTTTTTTACCCAATAAAAAAGCTGGATACCAAGTCAAATGAAGGATTTTGCCTTATTAATAAAAACACTGGACAGTACCAACAAGACCACTTTAAAAGTAGCTGCATTGGCAACCTACTTTAAAAAGGTTAATGACAAAGATAAAGTGTGGACCATTGCCATTCTCTCGCACCGCAGACCACCACGGCCGGTTAATACAACCTTACTTAGAGAGTGGGCTTCGGAGTTGGCTAACATTCCTTTATGGCTTTTTGAAGAAAGCTACCACATTGTAGGCGATTTGGCGGAGACTATAGCACTAATAGTTCCTCCTACAAGATCCACTACCGAAAAAAGCCTAACAATTTTTCTAGTGGAGATGATTGCATTAAAAAAGAAATCTGAGGAAGATAAAAAAACGTATTTACAGAACAACTGGAAAGTACTAGATTATTACGAACGCTTTGTCTTTACCAAACTTATTACCGGAGGTTTCCGGATAGGGGTAAGTCAAAAATTAATGACACGTGCCCTGTCACAAGCAACAGAAATAGACGAGGATATTCTTGCTTATAAATTGATGGGGAATTGGGACCCAAATACTATTACCTTCCAGGAACTAATTTTAGAAGAAAACGAAAGCGACTACCTTTCCAAACCCTACCCATTCTATCTTGCCTATGCTGTTGAAGGCAATGTGGAAGATTTGGGCGATATTGAATCTTGGTCCGCAGAACACAAATGGGACGGCATACGCTCACAGGTTATTTTACGAAATAATGAAATATTTGTCTGGAGTAGAGGTGAGGAACTGGTCACCGACAAGTATCCAGAATTTCAATCGTTCGTAGGCACAATTCCAAACGGAACAGTACTGGATGGGGAAATTCTACCCCTTCCAAATGGTGAAATAGGGACCTTTAATGACCTACAAACTAGAATAGGCCGAAAAACGGTTTCAAAGGCGCTCTTAACAAAAGTACCCGTGATTTTAAAAGCGTATGATATTCTGGAATGGGATGGTGAGGATATTAGAGCGCTTCCTTTTATAGAACGAAGGCAACTGTTAGAAAAACTACATGTAAGAATATGTCAGTCAGAACACAGTCGAAGACCTATAAAGGACCATGTTCCACTACCCTTTCACCTCTCGGAAACCATGCATTTTGATTCATGGTCGGATGTAACTAAGGAAAGAGAAAAATCGAGGCAAATGAAGAGTGAAGGCCTAATGCTTAAAAAAAAGAATTCTCCTTATTTAGTAGGTCGCAAAAAAGGAGATTGGTGGAAATGGAAAGTAGATCCTTTAACTATTGATGCCGTACTTACCTATGCCATGCGAGGTCATGGGAGAAGAAGTAACCTATTTACAGATTATACTTTTGCCCTTTGGAACGAGAACGAAACGGGAGAAAAGGAATTGGTCACCTTCGCAAAGGCCTATTCTGGCCTTACCGATGTAGAGTTAAAGAAAGTTGACGCTTGGATAAAAAAAAATACCCTAGAGCGCTTTGGTCCTGTCCGTAGTGTTACCCCACACCACGTTTTTGAAATTGCTTTTGAAGGCATAGCCTTTTCTAAAAGACACAAAAGCGGTATAGCTACCAGATTTCCTAGAATTTTACGATGGAGAAAAGATAAAACTATTCATGAGGCCAATAGTTTGGAAGAATTAAAAGCGTTAATTCCTTAGTAGCCCATGAATAGAAACGAGCTTTATAATATCGCTGAAACTTGGTTTGAAGAACAACAATGGAAACCCTTCAAATTCCAAAAAGATACGTGGACCGCTTTTTTACAGGGCAAAAACGGATTGCTTAATGCGCCCACAGGAAGTGGAAAGACCTATGCTTTATGGTTTCCTATTGTACTTAATTACATCAAATACCATCCGAATTATAAAACCAAACACAAAAAGGGATTAAAAGCTGTTTGGATAACTCCATTACGTGCGCTGTCCAATGAAATTAAACAGTCCGCTGAACGAATCACACAAGATTTAGGCACCCAAATGACTGTAGGTATTCGAACCGGGGACACCACCACAAAGGAACGCTCTCAACAAAAACGGACCATGCCAGATCTATTGATAACGACACCAGAGAGTCTGCAATTACTACTGTCCTCAAAAGGGTATGAAAATGTATTCAAAGACTGCTCAGCAATAGTCGTGGATGAATGGCATGAACTTTTAGGAACTAAACGAGGTGTACAGATGGAATTGGGGCTTTCTCGCTTAAAAAAAATAAGTAAAAGCTTACGAATTTGGGGTATTTCGGCAACTATAGGAAATTTAGAACAAGGTAGGCAAGTTTTACTAGGACCGGATACTAAAGCCCTTGAAAACTCGGTTTTAATCAAGGCAAAACTCAATAAAAAAATAACCGTAAAAAGCATCATCCCAAAGGAGATGGAAACCTTTCCTTGGCGGGGACATTTGGGACTAAAACTACTGGAAGATGTGGTGCCTATAATTAATAATAGTAAAACCACCTTGCTCTTTACTAATACCCGAAGCCAATGTGAAATCTGGTTTCAAAAAATATTGGAAAAACATCCGGAATATGCTGGTGAGTTGGCTATGCATCATGGAAGTATAAACAAAGAAACCCGACTATGGGTAGAGCAGGCCATACGAAACGAAAGCCTAAAAGCCGTAGTCTGTACTTCCAGTTTGGATCTAGGCGTAGATTTTGCGCCGGTAGAGACCGTAGTCCAAATTGGCAGCCCCAAAGGCGTGGCCCGTTTTCTGCAACGTGCAGGTCGAAGCGGTCATAGCCCAGGAAAGGAAAGTGTTATCTATTTTCTTCCTACACATGCCATGGAACTTATAGAAGCTTCTGCCATGCAACAGGCGGTAAAGCATGAAATAGTGGAAGATCGGATTCCCTATTTAAATAGCTTCGACGTTCTATTACAATACCTCACCACATTAGCGGTATCCGACGGATTTTATCCAGAGGAAATCTACCAAGAAATAAAGCAAACCTTCTGTTACCAAGGCATATCCGAAGCACAATGGCAATGGCTGTTGAATTTCTTAGTTATGGGCAGCCAAAGCCTACAATCCTATGATGAATACAAAAAGATAGAAGTAGAAACTGACGGAAAGTTTAAAGTAAATAATCGTGGTATTGCCATGCGGCATAGATTTCAAATTGGAACCATTGTGGGCGATGCCAACATTACCGTAAAATATCAAAAGGGTGGCTATATAGGATCTATAGAAGAGTTTTTTATTTCCAAATTAACACAAGGCGATGTATTTACATTTGCAGGTAGAAATTTAGAATTTATTCGAGTTAAAGGAATGCAAGCCCATGTGAAAAATTCTACAAAACGGACAAACAAAGTTCCCAGTTGGATGGGTGGACGGCTTAGTTTTTCAGCGCAGATGTCAGAATTACTTCGACAAGAACTGTACACAGCTGAATTGGAAACTAATCAGCAATCTATCGAAATCCAATCATTGGCACCCATGTTTACCAAGCAACGAGAAGAAAGTATTGTTCCAAAACCAAATGAATTTCTAATCGAAACTTTTAAAACACGGGACGGGTATCATCATATTTTTTATCCTTTTGAGGGGCGTGGTGTACATGAGGCAATGAGCAGTATGTTGGCCTATCGTATTAGTCTATTGATGCCCATTACTTGCTCCCTTGCGTATAACGATTATGGTTTTGAACTGCTATCCGACAAAGAGATAGTTATTCAAGAAGTGCTGGACAACGACCTTTTGACATCTGATTTTATGTTGGCTGATCTTCAAAAAAGCCTAAACTCTAACGAAATGGCACGGCGAAAATTTAGGGATATCGCAGTAATTAGCGGTATGGTATTTACGGGATATCCGAATAAGGGTATTAAAATGAAGCACCTGCAAAGTAGTTCCCAACTTTTGTTCGATGTATTCAAAGATTTTGAGGCGGACAACCTATTGTATCAGCAAGCCTATACCGAAACTTTTGAACATCAATTGGAGGAAGGTAGACTTCGAATGGCTTTAGAACGTATTGCCGCACAGAACATCGTTTGGAAAAAATGTAGCAAGCCTACGCCTTTTTCATTCCCTATTATTACAGATAGATTACGAGAAAAACTATCCAGTGAAAAATTGGCCGACCGCATCAAAAGAATGACGGCAATTTTGATGAAATAAGTACTTTTAACCTATGACTGAATCAATTCAAATCAAAAATAAAAACTTCAAAATGCACGCATTGGGTGTCTTGTTTTGGGAAGAACAATCCATACTACTCATCAGTGATGTCCACTTGGGTAAGGTTTCACACTTTAGAAAGTTTGGGGCTGCAGTACCACAACAGGCAGTTCAAAAGAACTTTGATGCAATGGACGCAGCCGTTACCTATTTTCCGCCAAAATCTATAGTTTTTATGGGAGATTTATTTCACTCCTCTTTGAACAAGGAATGGGAACTCTTTGAGGCTTGGGTTGGTGAACAATCGGCTAAAATTATTCTAGTCAGTGGCAATCATGATATCATATCACCCTTAAAATATGAGGAATTGGGAATACGGGTAGTGGAAGAACTTATTTTGGACAATTTTCTCTTCACACATCATCCGGAGGAACGGGAAGGTCTCTTTAATTTTTGCGGACATATACATCCTGCAATTAAACTTTCAGGGCCTGGAAGACAATCGGTACGACTCCGTTGCTTTTACAAATCACCCATGCAGATGATCCTACCTGCTTTTGGCGAATTTACAGGTTCACATACCTTGGAAGCTAGAAAAGACTGCGAAGTTTTTGCCTTATTAGATGATGCTGTGCTACCGGTAACCCTTTCAGAGTCAAAACCAAAAGGACCCTATCGCAAATAGTGCTTTTTTTAAATGGATACCACATGCGAGAATCATATCCTTTAACTATTTTTAGAAAAAATTAGTATGCAAAAGACATTTGCCCTCTTAAACCTGTTCTCTGTAATCTTAGTTATTGCGGTAAACTACGTTTCTCAAGCCCTTCGACTCAACAATACAACCATTGGAGAAATAAGCTCCAAATACGATAATCTATTTACGCCCGCTAGTTATGCTTTTGCGATTTGGGGTATCATTTTCTTAAGTCTTTTGGCTTACGGTATTTTTCAAATACGACGTGCTTTTTTTAGTGATAAACCGAGTGCGTTTATTACCCAGACTGGATACTGGTTTTTTACTGCTAACATATTGAATTCTGTTTGGGTTATTGCTTTTGTGTATGACTATACCGGTCTATCGGTCATGATTATGATAGGTATTCTGTTTTCACTTATCAAAATTATACTGAACACTAACATGGAACGCTGGGATGCATCCAAAAGCACTATAGCTTTTATTTGGTGGCCCATTTGCCTCTATTCAGGGTGGATTTCAGTAGCCACCATTGCCAACGTTTCCACTTATCTCACAAAAATAGGATGGAACGGTAGTCCGTTTTCCGAATTAAGCTGGACCCTAATAATGATTGTTATCGCCACGGTTTTGAATCTTATCATGGTTTGGAAACGCAATATGAGAGAATTTGCAGCGGTGGGAGTTTGGGCTCTCTTTGCCATTTTCATACGACATAAAGAAAACTTAGAAACGATTGCTTACACCGCACTCGCCGGTAGCATTATTATATTTAGTTATATAGCTTGGCATGGTTTTCAAAATAGAAGAGCGAATCCATTCTTAACCTAGGATATATAACCATACCGCTATTTTATGCCCAATCCTTGGGAGAAAGCTAATCTAGAAACTATCTTTGCAACCCAACACTACTATTTTTGTCAAAATTGACCATTCCAGAATTATTTTCGACAGCTCCAAACATGCAGGAGTTGCAAAAGGCTATTACCAAATCTGAACCATCTGCCCCAATAAATGTGCAACTAAAAGGTCTGGTAGGTTCTTCCCTTTCCTTTGTTTTAGCCAATGCATTTACTAAGGCCGATGCACCTTTTTTACTCATCTTTAATGACAAGGAAGAGGCCGCCTACTACCTCAACGACTTGGAACTGATTATTGGAGAAAAAGATGTCCTTTTTTATCCTGGAAGCTATCGCCGACCCTATCAAATTGAAGAAACAAACAATGCAAATGTACTCTTGCGTGCCGAGGTACTCAACCGCATTAATTCCAGGAAGAAACCCGCCGTTATAGTCACCTACCCCGATGCCCTGTTTGAGAAAGTGGTGACACGAAAAGAACTGGACAAGAACACGTTAAAAATTCAGCTGGACGATACCCTTTCGCTCGATTTTCTGAACGAGGTGCTTTTTGAATACAAATTTAAACGCGTAGACTTTGTTACTGAACCAGGAGAATTTTCCGTTCGTGGTGGTATTGTGGATGTTTTTTCTTTTTCACATGACGAGCCTTACCGTTTAGAATTTTTTGGAGACGAAGTGGACAGCATCCGTACGTTTGATGTAGAAACACAATTGTCTACAGAAAAAGTCAAAAAAATCACCATTGTTCCCAATGTAGCTAACAAGTTTTTAGAAGAGAAACGGGAAAGCTTTTTAGGATATATATCCGATAAAACCATTGTTTTTGCCAAAAATACCAGCCTACTATTTAATCGTTTGGACGACTTTTTTGAAAAGGCCCAAGAAGCTTTTACAAAACTTTCCGACGAAATAAAACATGCTGAACCTGAGGAACTTTTTCTACATGGCACCGCCTTTAAAAAACAACTAAAGGGATTTGGATTAATAGCTTTGGGCACAACCAGTAGCAATGGTTCATCTCATCCGCAGGAGATCGCTTTCGAAACAACGCCACAACCCTCGTTCAACAAAAAATTTGAGCTACTGATACAGAATCTTAACGAATTCCATGCAGTAGGGTTTGAAAATTATATCTGTTGTGCCTCTAAGCAACAAGCAAGACGCTTTAACGATATCTTTGAAGAAATATCAGAAAAGGTACATTACAAAACCATTGTATTTCCTTTACACCAAGGTTTTATAGCCAAAGATTTAAAACTGGTTTGTTATACCGATCACCAAATCTTTGAGCGCTACCATAAATTCCACCTTAAAAATGGCTATGCTAAAAAGCAAGCCATTACACTCAAGGAGCTCAATAAATTAGAAATAGGGGACTATGTAACACACATAGATCATGGTATCGGCAAATTTGGTGGATTGCAAAAGATAGATGTTGAAGGTAAAAAGCAGGAAGCTATAAAACTAATGTACGGCGAACGCGATATTTTATATGTAAGCATCCACTCCCTGCATAAAATCTCTAAATTTAATGGTAAAGACGGAGCACCTCCCAAGATATATAAGCTAGGTTCCGGAGCTTGGAAAAAAGTAAAGGATAAGACCAAATCCCGAGTTAAAAAAATCGCTTTTAATCTTATCAAACTCTATGCAAAACGACGCTTAGAAAAGGGATTCCAGTATGATCCGGACAGCTATTTACAAAACGAGCTAGAAGCATCTTTCATCTATGAGGACACACCAGACCAAGGTACAGCAACAGCCGATATTAAAAAGGACATGGAAAGTGAACGTCCTATGGATCGCCTCATTTGCGGGGATGTGGGCTTTGGCAAAACCGAAGTTGCCATACGGGCAGCTTTTAAAGCAGTGGACAATGGCAAGCAGGTTGCTATTTTGGTTCCTACCACAATTCTAGCCTTTCAGCACCATCGTACCTTTACAGAGCGTTTAAAAGAAATGCCCGTAACGGTAGATTATCTAAACCGTTTTCGAACAGCAAAGGAACGTAAAGAGACCTTAGAGAAACTAGAAGCGGGTAAAGTGGACATTATTATTGGCACACACCAACTGGTAAATCAGAAGGTTAAGTTCAGGGACCTAGGATTACTTATTGTGGACGAAGAACAAAAATTTGGGGTTGCGGTCAAGGATAAACTAAAATCTATTAAGGAAAATGTAGATGTGCTAACCCTTACAGCAACACCTATCCCAAGAACCTTACAATTTAGCCTTATGGCAGCCCGTGATTTATCGGTCATCACAACACCGCCACCTAATAGATACCCGATTGAAAGTAATGTAATCGGTTTTAACGAAGAAACAATCAGGGATGCGGTTGCTTACGAAATTGAACGTGGCGGACAAGTATTCTTTATCCATAACCGAATCGAAAACATCAAGGAAGTAGCCGGAATGATTCAACGCTTGGTGCCCGATGCTAAGATAGGGATAGGTCACGGCCAGATGGAAGGCAAGAAATTGGAAACATTGATGCTTAGTTTTATCAATGGCGAGTTTGATGTACTTGTTTCTACCACTATTGTAGAAAGCGGGTTAGATGTATCCAACGCGAATACAATTTTTATTAATAATGCCAATAATTTTGGATTGAGTGATTTGCATCAGATGCGCGGACGTGTGGGTCGTAGTAATAAAAAAGCGTTTTGTTATTTCATAACACCTCCCTACGAATCCATGACCAACGATGCTCGAAAACGTATAGAGGCTTTGGAACAATTTACAGAACTCGGAAGCGGTTTCAACATTGCCATGAAGGATTTGGAAATTCGTGGCGCGGGAGATCTTTTAGGTGGCGAACAGAGCGGTTTCATAAATGAAATAGGATTTGAAACCTACCAGAAAATACTGGCAGAAGCCATTGAAGAACTTAAAGAAAATGAATTTAAGGACCTCTATGAGGAAGTGGAAGGGCAAAAGGAGAAGATTTTTGTAAAAGAGACCCAAATGGATTCGGATTTTGAACTACTCTTTCCAGATGATTATATCAACAATATTACGGAGCGATTAAATCTATATACAGAACTCAACCAAGTAAAAGAAGAGCTGGCGCTTAAAAAGTTTGAGGCCCAATTAATAGATCGTTTTGGAGAGCTTCCATCTCAGGCAGAAGATTTACTTAACTCCGTTCGGATTAAATGGATTGCCAATAGCATAGGAATTGAAAAAGTGGTGATGAAACAAGACAAATTAATTGGTTATTTTATCGCCGACCAACAATCTGAATTTTACCAGACAGCTGCGTTTACCAAAGTGCTGAAGTATGTGCAGAGCCACCCACAACTTTGTACAATGAAAGAAAAGAAAACACGCAACGGACTGCGCTTACTATTAGTTTTTGATGGAATCAGGAGTGTAGATAGGGCATATTTAGCTTTGCAACCATTAAAAATTGACAACGCTAACGTTGAGAAAGTTTAAAAACCTATCCTTTATCGTCTTTGAAAAAAAGTGTAAAATCCTTGAAAACGCCTATTTAAAGGGTAATGCCGTGCGAATGTCGGGTCAAATTTTATAAAGTTCGTTGGTTTCGTTTTATATTGATGCTAACATTGCGGAACACTTTAAAATTCAAACACTATGCAACAACCAGAATTAGGTAACAAGATTACCGAGTTACGCAAGCAAAAAGGGTTTACCCAAGAGGAACTAGTAGAGCGGTGCAACATTAACGTGAGGACGCTACAACGTATAGAAAGTGGTGAAGTCTCACCTCGAAGCTATACGGTAAAAACAATTCTAACTGCCTTGGACCATGATTATGAGGAACTATATTCCAATGAAGACGATAAAGCTGAAAACGGTATTATACTAGGTTCTGATAACGAGGCAAAGTCTGTTCGATTTCTATTAGGATTAGCCTGTATTTTTGGAATTATATATTTAATTTTAGCTCCCTTTGAAGGTTTTACAGACTATTATAGGTTTGGAGAAGACGAACTAATTTTTGGTATTACCGGGCATATACTGATCAAAATATTGGTTTATGTTAGCTACGCTTGTTTCATTTATGGATTTTTGATTGTAGGCAAGCTTTTAAAAAATTACTTGATGAAAATTACTTCTATTCTCATCATTACCACACTTTTACTTTTTTATATCTACGACGTTATCTCACTATTTCAAGAGGTCATCCTTCCTATTGAAGGCCTTGTAATTGCTGAATCTATTATCATGGGTACTTTAGGCCTCTTACTAGGTATTTCCATAATCAAATCGGCTAAAAAATGGGGTGTATTAGGCTATGTTGCTGGGGGCTTTGAGATTTTTACTGCTATTTGTTTCCTTACTGTAATATTAGTCTTGTTAGGGCTGTTTACACAATTTCCCACCGTTATTTTAGAAGTGATCCTTCTCATTAAGATTAGGCAAATGGTAAAAAACTAAGAAAGGCATCTTAGTTGGGACACTGCCATAGATAACAAAATCGGATGGTTTTGTACATGGAAAAGCAACGGAACCCCTAAATAGGATACTTGTCGCTATGAAAGTTCATTCTATTTGTTCGAAGTAGTTCCTTCTCTCCACGTAACTAGTTAAAAATATGTTCTTTTCCGTTTATTCTAAGAATCATTTGGCAACTTGCCTTGTATGATTTTATACTCCTTAAAATGCCGTATCGAAAGATGCTTTGTTGGAAAGGAGTTATTATATTTGAGCTCCCAAGTATTTTTTTAATTGGTTTCGTTTGGTCATGAAGAACTACATCCTTTTATTTTTTTATCTTTTTTTATCTTTTGGGCTTTTCGCACAACACAAGATATCGGGAAATTTCACACCTGCAACCAACTTTAAATGGCTCATTGCATACGAGCTTACCCCTGACACTCAAAAATATACCGCAGATACTGCAGTAAAAGAAGGTTATTTTAGTTTTGAATTCCCTGCAAATGCAACTAAAGGTGTCTATAGATTGGTATATGCAATACCACAAGAAGAATTTTATATTGATATACTCTATAACGGCCAAGAGGATATTGAATTCAATTTTAATCTAGATAACGGAGTTAGCTTTATAAAATCCGAAGAGAACATAGCATACAGTGCCTACCTTTCCGAAATAACACCAGTAGAGCAAAAGCTTCTAGATTTTTATGAATCTGGAAATACCTCCAAAAAAGAATATAAAGTCATAAGAAATACCTTGTTGGAAATACAATCCAAATATGAAGCCCTTGAAGAACAAACAATAGCACATCAGTTGATAAAGGCAAATACTCTATATATACCAGAAAGTTATGAAACATTAGATGTTTATTCTACAAATAAAAATAAAGCCTACTTCGATCATTTAGACTTTAGCAATACCTTGTTGCTGTCTTCTGGGTTCTTAAAAGATAAACTTTCTAACTATGTTTTTTCCGCCCTTCCTCTTGACGTTAAGAACAAAGAGGAAATGGAAACTGCCATACTTAAGAATGTTGCCGAAATAGAGAAAAACGTAAAAGACACCCAAGATAGTTTTAAAATAATAGTGTACCATAACTTATGGAAAATAGCAAATAGCAATGAATTAAATACGGTTGCTGATGCTGTATTCTCAACCTATTTAAAGGATTTGGCTATCCAAAATGGGCAACAAACTTTAGTAGATGACATTGAACTATCTTCTCGATTACGACTGGGTGAACTTGCTCCTGAGATTACTTGGACTAAGAATGATAAAACGGTAACACTTTCTAATTTACAAGGTTCAGAATACTATGTGTTAGTATTCTGGAGCAGCACGTGTTCTCATTGTCTAAAAGAATTACCGGCACTACATAAGGAACTCATAAACTACAATAATGTAAGCGTTGTCGCTGTAGGCTTAGAGGACAACCAGATTAATTGGGACTTAGAAATCAACAAGCTGCCAAATTTTAAACATGCATTGGCCTTAGGGAAATGGGAAAGTGATTATGCCCATCTTTTTGGTATTAAGCGAACACCTACCTATTTTATCTTAGATAAAGAAAAGCGTTTTGTTGCACAGCCAGAGGATGATATGGAGGTAATCTCCTTTTTGAATACAAACTGAGAACGATCTAAAGCATTTTAAGATCTTTAATCGTTTTAAAGGCAATGTCTACCTGCTCATCGTTTACGAGAATAGTAAATTCGTTTGTAGTAGAAATAACTTCGTAAAGCACAATTCCCTCCCATGCCAAACGCTGGAATATAAAGTAATAGATACCTGGAACCGAAACATTCTCCGCAGGAAGTTTCACGGTAATAGATGAAAGATCCTCCGCCTTTTGGGTACACCGCTCCTCCGTAAAGAGCCTCTCAACAGTCTTATCCATTACGTTGCTAATCACTATATTTATTTCGTTGACACCCCTAGAAGAGGTGTAGAACACATCTTGGTTCTTATTTATTTCTTCCAATAATTTGGCCTGTTGAACCAAAATATTATCCGATGCCAAAAACGTATAGTCAGTAAGCGAAGATCTTACTGTAATTTCTCCAATGTTTTTTAAAACTTTTATAATTTTATGGGTAGCCCTGAACTCAAGATCATCGGATAAGCGCTTTAACGCCATAACGATTGCCCCATTTCGAATGTCTTTGCCCAACTCTTCTTCAATTTCGGGCTTCACTATTCTAGAAAGTGATGTAAGATTAATAATGCCTTGCGCAAGTGCACTTTGAAGAAAAGGCTTTTTCTTGATATACTGTTCTACTACAGAAGAAATAGTTTTCATGATGGTCTAGTTGTTTTACAAATATAACAACTTGTTATAAATAAAACAAAATGTTTCGATAATTTAACCTATCAGAACGCTAGGGTTTAAAAATGATAAAAGGCATTTTCTAAATGTTCAATCTCAAAACGGCTGCTATTTTTCAAGATAGTGATAATATCAAAACGTACTTCTAGGTCCAAATCTGCACTTAAAATATAATAATCAGCAGCCATAATTAATAATTTTATCTTTTTAGGTGTAACCGTTTCTGCAATATTTTCAAGGAAATCAGAACTTCTAGATCGCACCTCTACTATGGCAACAACATTTTCTTTTTGGGCTATAATATCTATTTCGGCTTTTAAATACCGATAGTTTCTATAGGAGATTACATACCCTTTTTTCAGGAGAAAATCTACCGCTATTTGCTCGCCTTCTTTCCCAAATTCGTTATGTTTTCCCATAAAATTATGTCAAAAACTGTATTTCATCGAAAATATGGGCTACTCAGCGGCTATTTTCGATTTTAGAATGTACATTCGAATGTAAGTTAACGAAAAAACGAGGTTCAGTGTACTATCTCAAATTTCGTTACGTTAAACTAAGAGCCCCAACTCTATGAACGTAATTTACTAACGCTTTTTAAGACTATGGAATATTTCATTAATTGTAATACTTCTACTCTTGCACCCTACACCATACCCTTAGATCAGCAGAGGGCCTTACACTTGTATAGGAGGTTAGGATTTAGTGCATCTGTTGAAACCATACAGCAGGTAGTAGGTCAAAACGCAGGCACCCTTGTGGATACCTTAGTAGACCAAGCCTTGAACATTCCAGTACTACCGCCACCTGTTTGGGCGGACTGGACCAATGCCAATTACCCTGAAGATGGCGATGCTAGAAGACAACTCAGAAATCAACAACAATCCGAGTTTCGGTTGGACTACGCTAACGGTTTATTGAACAATAACCTTAGGGATCGGTTAAGCTTTTTTTGGAGCAACCATTTGGTTACCGAGCTGGATGTCTATGACTGTAATTCTTTTCTTTACTATTACATCAATTGTCTACAAAGAAATTCTTTAGGGAATTTTAGGACTTTTGTTAGTGAGATAGGTCTTACCAGTGCTATGCTATACTACTTAGACGGCGTGTTTAACAATGGTAATAATCCCAATGAAAACTATGCCCGTGAGCTTTTCGAGCTATTTACATTAGGAGAAGGAAACGGCTATACAGAACAAGATGTTATAGAAACAGCTAGAGCCCTTTCGGGATATGTAGAAAGAGGAGAGGTTGGCTGTACTCAAGTAACTTTTAGGGCAGACAGACATGATGAAGGCGCAAAAACTATATTAGGACAGACGGGAAATTGGGGCTATGATGATGTTATCAGAATCCTTTTTGAACAGCGTACTAATGAGATAGCAGAATTTATTTGCCGTAAACTGTACGAATTTTTTGTTCATCCAGATTCTACGGATGATGCTGGTAATGCCCAATTAATCATTAGCGGCATGGCAGGCACTTTTGTTGCAAATGATTTTGAAATAGCTCCGGTACTAAGACAATTATTTAAAAGTCAACACTTTTTTGATGATGAGGCCATTGGCGTTATTATTAAAAGTCCGTTTGATTATTATTTAAACACCCTAAAGGAAACCAGTTTCGCCTATACGGACACAAACGTAAGCGAAGTGTTAAATTATAGCAGGTTGTTAAGCCAAGAATTGTTTGAGCCTTTTGATGTTGCCGGATGGCAAAGAAACAGAACGTGGATAAACAATAATTTCCTTATTGGGAGATGGCTTACCATCGAAAGTATCTTTGAGTCATTCTACCAACAAAACAATGAACAGTTCAGAGATCTAGGGCTGGCCATTTCAGGCAATACAGGTTTAACAACGTATAACCCAGATGTTATCGCTAGATTAATTATCGATTTTATGCTCCCAAAAGGTCTTTTGGACGAAGGAGAATATTCCAAGGCGTTCGCTATTTTCAGGAGCGATGTAGAGGAAGTATATTTCGAAGGAGGAAACCAGGAATCCTGGACTTTGTACGGTTGGCCACAAGCCCCGTTCCAAGTGTACCTTCTTTTACAATACCTAGCAAGACAACCTGAGTTTCAATTAAAATAACACCTACTACTATGTGCCATACACACCACACCCCTAATAAAGGAATACAACACGAAGGACATGATGACGAACATAAGTACTGGAGTCGTCGTTCTTTTTTACAAGCAATGGGAATAGCTGGATCAGGCTCCATGATGCTTGGATCAAATATGCTTACTGCAAACGCACCATCACCGCTATCCGCGGGGATTGCCGCAGCAGAAACGGACAATATTCTTATTTTGATTCGCCTTTCAGGAGGAAATGACGGTTTAAGTACTGTTATCCCTATTAATCAATATGATGAATACGCAAACGCAAGACCAAACATTTATATTCCCGAAAGCAAGGTCTTAAAACTTACCGATGAGTTTGGAGTACCTTCCTATATGAGTGCCTTAGAACCTATGTGGGGCGAAGGTCAATTTAAAGCGGTACACGGCGTAGGATATGAAGGACAAAGCCTTTCCCATTTTACGGGATCGGACATATTTGCAAACACCGATTTGGATACCAATGGTTTTAGTGGCTTAAATACCGGTTGGATGGGAAGGCATTTCGAAAACATCTACCCAGATTATCTTATTAATCCACCTGCAGCTCCTGCAGCCATTCAAATTGGCCAGTTTGGTAGTTTAATATTCCAAGGTGAAGAAACTAATTATGCCTTTACCACTTCCAATATAAATCAGCTAGAAGAAATAGCGGAATCGGGAGTTGTTTATGGTCTTGGAGACGAACTTTTTAATGATTGTATGTATGGAGACCAGTTAAAATTCTTGAGAGGAGTCGCCAATACAACCTATGAATATTCAGGTCTTATCCATGAGGCCTACGTACGTGGTGAAAACTTACAATGTGGTATAGAGTACCAAGACAATAGTTTTGCAAGACAGTTATCCGTAATCTCAAAATTGATAAAGGGCAACTTAGGAACTAAAGTATACATGATATCTATGGGTGGTTTTGACACCCACGGTAACCAACCTTTGGCCCATGAGCGTTTAATGACTAATTTATCCGTTGCTATCAATAGTTTTTACGAAGATTTAGCATGTACGCAGCAAGATCAGAAAGTACTGAGTATGACCTTTTCTGAGTTTGGACGTAGAATTTTTGAAAATGGCTCAAATGGTACTGATCACGGTAAAGCGTCCCCTACTTTATTTTTTGGTTCTGGACTTAACGGCAGTGCCTTCGTAGGAGATCACCCAACATTAGAAGACCCGGATGGTAGAGGAAACTTAGAGTACACAATGGACTTTAGAGACCTCTATGCTACGGTACTCGCAGAATGGCTTTGTGTAGATATTCCTTTGGTAGAACAGCATTTACTTGATCATCCCTATGCTCCAGTAAACCTAGGGTTTAATTGTAGTGGCGTGGATTTCCCTGATATTGCTTATAGCGATGGGGATGTTACACCACCAACACCTATAGACCCTGACGGGAGCGATCCATCGCCTACCCCTTTCGATCCAAATCTATTGAATGCTATTGTTCACAAACCCTACTACCCATCGGACAGTACGCCGCATATTTACCTAGAAATGCCCTTTTCGGCACATGTAGATATTCAACTGTACAATATATTGGGACAAAATGTAGGAACAGTTTTCAATGAAATGATGTTTGAAGGCTCAACGGAAATAAATATAAGAGAGCGCCTGCCCAAACACCTATCTACCGGAAAGTACATTTATCGCATAAGTGTACAAGATCAAAAAATGAGCAAATCCGTAATGGTAGCTTAAACTGTTTCCCCACTATGCAACTTAACCTTCGGTCCTATCTTAATGATATGCCGAAGGTTTTTCTTTGTATGAAGGCTTCAAAGGTCTAAAATCTTTATTTTTGTGCCCAAATTGAACATGATGGCCACAAATGATACTTCACACGCTGCGGACACAACCGAGCGATATACCATAACCGCCGCATTACCCTACACAAACGGACCAATACATATTGGACATTTGGCAGGCGTTTATGTTCCTGCCGATATTTATGCAAGATATTTAAGAGGTATAGATAAGGATGTGGCATTTATATGTGGAAGTGATGAACATGGAGTAGCGATATCCATGAAAGCGAAAAAAGAGGGTATTACACCGCAAGAGGTGGTGGATAAATACCACGCGATCATTAAACAGTCCTTTCTGGATTTTGGAATCACTTTTGATAATTATTCACGAACCTCAGCCCCTATACATCATAAAACAGCATCTGATTTTTTTAAAAAACTCTATAATCAGGGCGATTTTATTGAAGAAACTACAGCACAACTGTACGATGATGATGCTAAGCAGTTTTTAGCAGATCGTTTTGTAATAGGTACCTGTCCTAAATGTGGCAACGAGGAAGCTTACGGAGATCAATGTGAAAATTGTGGATCTTCATTGAACGCGACAGATCTTATCAACCCAAAATCTACAATTACGGGTACCATACCTACTACTAAGGAAACCACCCATTGGTTTTTACCATTGGACCGTTATGAGGACTTTCTTAGAAAATGGATTTTAGAAGGACATAAGAACGATTGGAAACCTAATGTCTATGGACAATGTAAGTCATGGATTGATGGTGGACTAGAGCCTAGAGCAGTTACCCGTGACTTGGATTGGGGTATTCCTGTTCCTGTAAAAGGAGGTGAAGGAAAGGTACTCTATGTTTGGTTCGATGCTCCTATTGGCTATATATCATCTACCAAGGAGTGGGCAGCGCGCGAAGGAAAAGACTGGGAGCCATACTGGAAGGACGAAAACACAAAACTTGTCCATTTTATAGGTAAGGATAATATTGTTTTCCACTGTATTATTTTCCCTGCCATACTAAAGGCACATGGTGATTTTATCTTGCCTACAAATGTACCCGCCAATGAATTCTTGAATTTAGAGGGTAATAAACTATCTACTTCCAAAAACTGGGCGGTTTGGCTTCATGAGTATTTAGAAGATTTTCCAGGCATGCAAGATGTACTTCGGTATACCTTAACAGCAAATGCTCCAGAAAGCAAAGACAATGATTTTACATGGAAAGATTTTCAAGCTAGAAACAACAATGAACTCGTGGCTATCTTTGGCAACTTTATTAACCGGGTAGCTGTCCTTACTCAGAAATATTATGGCGGCGAAGTGCCAACTCCTGGTGACTTTTCGACTATTGACAAGCAAACACTCGTTGAACTAAAAGCCTTCCCAGAAAAAATAAGTACTTCTTTAGAACGATACCGATTTAGGGAAGCAAGTCAGGAATTAATGAACCTAGCACGTCTAGGCAACAAATACTTGGCCGATGAAGAACCATGGAAGGTTATTAAACAGGACGAAGAACGAGTGAAGACCGTAATGTTTGTCGCGCTACAAATAGCTACAGGATTGGCTGTATTAAGCGAACCTTTTTTACCCTTTACTTCTAACAAACTTAAAAATATACTCAATGTCGCTTTACCTCCCCTCAGCGACCGAGATGAGCAGAGTGTAAATGGTCTAGATTTAAGTTGGTCAGATGTATCAACAAACGAAATCCTATTGCCAGGTGGCCACACCATAAACAAAGCAGAACTCTTATTTCGTAAAGTAGAGGACGAAGAAATTGAAGCGCAACTGGTAAAACTTGAGGCCACCAAAAAAGCCAATGAACAAATGAACAAGGCCGTTGAACCACAAAAAGATACGATTACGTTTGATGATTTTACCAAACTAGATATGCGTGTAGGCACCATAGTAGAAGCTGAGAAAATGCCCAAGGCAAAAAAATTGCTAATCTTAAAAGTAGATACTGGTTTAGACGTACGCACCATTGTTTCTGGTATTGCAGAGAGTTTTACTCCAGAAGAAATTGTAGGTAAGCAAGTAACCGTATTAGTAAATTTAGCACCAAGAGCACTGCGAGGAACGGAAAGTGAAGGCATGATTCTAATGACCGAAAACGCAGAAGGCAAGTTGGTTTTTGTAAATCCTGATGAAGAGGGGGTTGCAAATGGAGAAGGGATAAGCTGATTTTTTCTTTTTATCAAAATGTTATTTCGAGCGCAGTTGAGAATCTAAGAAGATTATTAGGTCTTGAATGCGCTCGACTAGCTAAACCTATAACATCAAATAATCAATTTTTATGAACCTTATCCCCTACATTCTAAAGCACACCCAACTCCCTGAAAAAAGCATCCAAAATACGGTAGGGTTACTTAAGGAGGATTGTACGGTTCCTTTTATATCCCGTTACAGAAAAGAACGTACGGGCAACTTAGACGAGGTTCAGATTGGGGCTATTGTGCAGTTTAAAGAGCAGTTTGAGGCCTTGGAAAAGCGAAAAAAAGCAGTCATAAAAGCTATAGATGAACAAGGTGCACTTACACTAGAGCTTAAAAATAAATTAGAAATAGCGGCTGATTTGGTGCAGCTAGAGGATATATACCTTCCGTTTAAGAAATCTAAAAAGACTAAGGCGGAAGTTGCACGTAAAAACGGCTTAGAGCCTTTAGCAAAAATCATCATGGCCCAAGGTTCGGATGCCATTGAACATATCGCCAACAAGTACCTCAACAAGGAAGTGCAAAATAAAGAGGAAGCCTTGGAAGGTGCCCGTAACATCATTTCTGAATGGATTAATGAACGTACCGATATCCGAAACCAACTTAGAAAACAATTAGAACGTTTTGCTATGATTACGACCAAAGTCGTAGCCGCAAAAAAAGACGACGAAAAAGCACAGAAATACCGAGATTATTTTGACTGGAGCGAAGCCTTAAACCGCTGTCCCTCGCATCGATTTTTGGCAATTGCTAGGGCAGAGACCGAAAAATATATCCGAATTAAAATAGAAATCGATGATGAAAATACACTGGAACGTATGCAGCAACGCATCATTAAAAACCATAATTCACCTTGCGCAGCGCAGCTACAAATAGCCATAGCCGACACCTATAAAAGGCTTCTATTTCCATCTCTGAGTAACGAACTACTAAAGAGCGCCAAAGAAAAAGCAGATAATGAAGCCATTACGGTTTTTTCCAAAAACCTAAGACAGTTATTATTAGGGGCCCCTTTGGGAGAAAAACGCATATTAGCCTTAGACCCAGGATTTCGTTCCGGCTGTAAGCTCGTTTGCTTAGATGCTCAAGGAAATTTAACTCATAATGAGACCATCTATCCTCATGCGCCACAAAACGATGTTTCTGGTGCTATAAAAAAACTCAGCTCCTTAGTTAATGCCTATAAAATTGAAGCCATCGCCATTGGAAATGGTACTGCTTCGCGTGAAACCGAGCGCTTGGTGAAAAAAGTGATTTTCAAAAACCCTGTTGAAGTCTTTGTTGTAAGTGAAGCTGGGGCATCAATTTATTCCGCCTCTAAAATAGCCCGGGACGAATTTCCAAATTATGATGTTACCGTAAGAGGTGCTGTATCCATTGGTAGAAGATTGGCTGACCCCTTGGCGGAATTAGTAAAAATAGATGCAAAATCTATTGGTGTTGGGCAATACCAGCACGATGTGGATCAAAATAAACTCAAAACCTCCTTAGACCGTGTGGTAGAAAGCTGTGTAAACTCCGTAGGTGTTAACATCAATACCGCCAGTGTTCCGCTACTCAGTTATGTGAGCGGCATTGGTCCAAAATTAGCAGAGAATATAGTGGTACACCGAAGTGAAAATGGTGCCTTTTCTTCACGTAGTGATATAAAGCACGTGGCAAGATTGGGCAACAAGGCCTTTGAACAGGGTGCAGGCTTTTTACGAATTAAAGATGGGCATAATCCCCTAGACGATTCGGCCGTACACCCGGAACGCTATAGTGTGGTAAAACAAATGGCAAAGGACCAAAAGTCGGATGTATTTCAACTAATAGGAAATAAGTCGCTTTTAAAGGAAATAAACCTGAAAAATTATTGCACCGATGATTTAGGGGTACTTACATTGGAAGACATCTTGGCCGAGTTGGAAAAACCAGGATTGGATAGGCGCGAAAAAGCAAAGGTTTTTACATTTGATCAAAACATTAGATCTATCGAAGACCTTAGGGAAGGGCAATTAGTACCTGGAATAGTCAACAACATTACCAACTTTGGTTGTTTTGTGGATATTGGTATAAAGGAAAGTGGACTCATCCATATTTCTAACCTGGCGGAAGGCTTCGTTAAAGATGTAAGCGCCCATATAAACTTACATCAACAAATTATAGCCAAAGTACTAACCGTAGACATTCCCCGAAAACGGATTCAATTAGCGATGCATAAAAAATAGTTGTTCGCTTTTCAAAAAGCCCTTAGTAGTAAAACCCCTTCTGTTGACAGAGAAACAAGTCAACAGATTTTTTACTTCGTTTTAACGCGTGTGGCAATTAGGATTGTGCCCGCTCCAAACGATCGTTGATACTGATACCTAGACCTGTTTCAGGAAATCGTTGAGCGATAATTAAATCAAGACGCATTCGGTCTAATTCGTGTAAAGCAGCATATAAATTTTTGGCAGCTTCTCCCATATCCTTGGTATCAGATAGGATTTTAATACACCTCACATTTGGGAAATTACTTTCGTAAAAAGAAAGGACACCGATTGCTTTTTCTTGGTTATCCTGAACGGATTCGCTAACATTATCACTGATGATGAGTTTGGTGTTGGGCGAGTAGTGCTTCAATAACATCCCGGGGGCTACAGGTGTAAGTTCCTCCTTTACAAGTAAGCTTAACTCACCCACACAGTTCTCTATATCCGCAATGGATATCCCTCCTTTTCTATACACAATAGGATTTTCACCATCAAAACCAACGATAGTAGATTCTAGGCCTACTTCACAGAGACCACCATCCAAAATAGCAGGAATAGCATCTCCAAAATAGGCGGCTACATGTTCTGCTGAGGTGGGGCTTACTTTTGTAAAGGGATTGGCACTGGGTGCTGCTATAGGAAAGTCTAATCCTTGCAAAAGCCTACGGGTTATAGGATGATTTGGCATTCGTACGGCAACCGTTGTCTTGCCAGCCGTAATCAATTGACTAACTTTTTCGGTTTTGGGCAGTACCAAAGTTAATGGACCTGGCCAAAATTCATTCATCAACATTTTTGCCTTTTGTGGTATGTCCTTGGCCAAATCTCTAAGTTGACCCATACTATGTATGTGAACTATTAAGGGATTAAATAGCGGACGCCCTTTCATTTCAAAAACTTCCCTTATGGAATCCTCGTTAAAAATATTTGCAGCAAGACCATAAACAGTTTCCGTAGGTATGGCTACTAACTTATTATCACGTAATAATCTCTGGCAATGGACTATGTCCTTAGTAATCGAAGTCTTCATTATAGCACAAAGATACTGTAGGTACGTTTCCACTTCCAATTTTTTTAGTAAAATTGAATTTTTGATTCTCGATTTTTGAATAGTACGTGCTTTAGCCCTTAATTCTCAGCTATTGAAATTTGACTTTTGTAGCCAAAAAATTGACTACCTAGGTATTGCATATCCGCACATGAACTTTCATCTTTGTAGTATATGCTCAAAATAGCTTACCATCCCATTTACCAGCACCCTCTGCCCCAAGGTCATCGCTTTCCTATGTTGAAATATGATTTATTACCGAAGCAATTACTTCATGAAGGCACTTGTAAGCCTTTAAACTTTTTTGAACCAGAAATTCCCAATGATAAATATATTGTCGCGGTTCACGACCCCGAATATTTTTATGATCTTTTAAATATTAAGATAGCGCCTAAAGAAGCTCGAAAAATAGGATTTCCACTAACGGAGGATTTGGTAGAGCGCGAACGTATGATTGCTGATGGAACTATGAAAGCGTGTGAGTTTGCTTTGGAATATGGTATAGCCATGAATATTGCCGGAGGCACGCATCATGCGTATACCGATCGAGGAGAAGCGTTTTGTATGCTGAACGACCAAGCTATTGGAGCCCGCTATATCCAAGCCAAGGGTTTAGCTAAAAAAATACTAATTGTAGATTTGGATGTACATCAAGGGAACGGAACAGCAGAAATATTTAAGAGAGATGTATCGGTTTTTACCTTTTCTATGCATGGCAAGGCCAATTATCCGTTTAAGAAGGAACAATCAGATTTAGATATACCCTTAGAAAAAGGCACGACAGATTTAGAATATTTATCTATTCTTAAAAAGACATTACCAAAACTAATAGCGGAACAACGACCGGATTTTATTTTTTACCTCTGCGGCGTAGATGTGATTACTACCGATAAATTGGGCACGTTGGGACTAACCATTGAAGGCTGCAAACAACGCGATGCTTTTGTTCTGCAAACTTGCCATCAACTTCAAATTCCTGTGCAGTGCAGTATGGGAGGTGGCTACTCTCCAGACATCAAAACAATTGTAGATGCGCATGCCAACACATTTAGACTGGCACAGCAAATCTATTTTTAAATAAATAGAAACTCGCGAAGTTATTGTCTTAATTATCTAAAAATCAAATATGTACTTATAACGACAATGGTTATGGCTAGCCCAACTGGTTTTACATATTTCCAAGCGGTAATATCAACTTCATTGG
>RCNB010000138.1_pt1 | contig 50224 bp, 41 predicted proteins | sample 2041321 | NCBI WGS metagenome assembly RCNB01 (sample SAMN09708232, study PRJNA481090) | Marine sediment metagenome, whole genome shotgun sequencing project.
ATCATGAGCCTCGTCTCTATCATTAAGACTTGTATGTTTAGGTCACATCCTTTTGAAAAATCATTATGTCCCTTTTTACTTACACTTCTATTATCATTAATATTTTCTGTGTTCTTTTTCAATTTCCCTCCTTTCGTCTCATTTTGAAGATAATAGAATTTCAAGTCAATTATTACTTATCTATACAGAAAAATCCCCGTGTGGACACGGTGTGGACAAACCGTGTCAAAATGGCTCAGTTTAAGTGATTCGGGCTAAAAATATAAAACAGGGTAAGTGATTGAAATAATAGGGAATAAGATGGGGTGAGTGAGGGGTCTCGAACCCCCAACCTCTGGATCCACAATCCAGTGCTCTAACCTATTGAGCTACACTCACCACACGAAGTGCCAGATTTTCGCAATTTTTGGGGTGGTTGTCAATACCAGGGAGATTGCTTCGCTTCGATCGCTATGACACGCCGGGGCCTAGCGATGACTCTGCGTCGTCCTACTGCCGCTCGATGAGGTCGAGCACGTCGGGCGAGTCGCGCCAGCGCTCCCGCACCTTGATCTGGAGGTCGAGAAAAACCTTGGCGTCGAGGACCTCCTGGATCTCCATACGGGCTTGAGTCCCGATGGTCTTGATCACGCTTCCCTGTTTGCCGAGTATGATGGCGCGGTGGTTGTCCCGTTCCACGAAGATGCTGGCCCTGACATACTTGCGGGGCCGTTTGATCTGCTTGGCATCAGGTGTCTCCCGGTCCTCGATCTGGTCCACGAACACGGCGGTGGTGAAGGGCAGTTCCTGCCTCACCTGATGCAGCACCTTCTCCCGGATGATCTCCGAGATCAGGAAGCGTTCCGACTGGACCGTGATGTCGTCATCCGCGTAAAGTTTCTCGGCTTCCGGCAGGTTCTTAAAGATATTGTCTTCCAGGGCGTCCAGATTGGTGCCTTTCAGGGCCGAGATGGGGATGATCTCTACGAAGGGATGGAGGTCCTTGTAGTGGTCGATGATGAGCAGGATATTGTCTTTCCGGGTGATGTCGACCTTGTTGATGAGCAGGAACACAGGGGTCGAGAACTTTTTCAGGGTGTCGAGCACGAACTCGTCCCCGTGCCCGAACTTGATGGACCCGTCGATCAGCAGGCACAGCAGGTCGGCCGTCTCCAGGGATCCGTACACGAAATTCATCATGCGGCGGTTCAGCTTGTGCAGGGGCTTGTGGATGCCCGGATTGTCGATGAAAATGATCTGCCCCTTATCGGTGGTCTTGATACCCAGGATGCTGGTGCGAGTTGTCTGAGGCTTGTCGGAGATGATGGCCACCTTCTCCCCGATCATGTGATTGAGCAGGGTCGACTTTCCTGAGTTGGGCCGGCCGATCAGGGCCACGTATCCGACCCGGGTTTTGGGTGTTTCTGGTTCGTTGGGTTTATTCATTGTTTTCCATGAGATTGCTTATCGCCTGCTTTCCTGATGCGGAGTTTGGTGATCCGTTTTTGGTCCACCTCCAGGATCTCGAACGCCAGTCCCTTGATCTCGACCTTCTCTCCTGACTCTGGGAGTCGCCCCATGGTGTGTGTGATCAGGCCGCCGACCGTGATGTAGTCGTCGTCTTCGAGCTCCAGGTCAAAGAGGTCTTCCAGTTCCTCCACCTCGACATCACCCAGTACGATGTAGGTATCCGCCTCCTCGGGAATGATCTGGACCTCGTCCTTGTCATACTCGTCCTGGATCTCGCCCACGATCTCTTCCATGAGGTCTTCCATGGTCACGAGCCCCGAAACGCCGCCGTGTTCGTCCACCACGATGGCCAGCTTCTGCTTCCGTTTCTGGAACTCCTTGAGCAGCTCAGCCACCTTCATGGACTCTGGGACAAAATATACCGGTCGCAGCAGAGGTTCCAAGGACTGGTCCCTGAAGCGGTCCGCCGAATATTCCATGAGGTCCTTGGCGATGATGATGCCCTCGATGTTGTCGATGCGGTCCTTGTACACCGGGATCCGCGAATGCTTCTCTTGGATGACCAGTTCTCGCAGTGCATCGATATTTGCGGTCCGGGGCACGCAGATCACGGAAACGCGCGGTGTCATGATCTCGCGCACGATCGTGTCGCCGAACTCGACCACGCTCTTCAGCAGGTCGCCTTCCTCCTTCTCGATGATGCCTTCCTCTTCCGCCTCCTCGATCAGCGCGTCGATCTCTTCCTCTGAGGCCTCCCTCTGTTCCTCTGGCTCTTTATCGTTCCCGCGGTCGCGAACTGACCACAGGATCGGCATGGTTGCGTAGTAGGGGAGCTTGAAGGACGAGAGGAAAAAGTTCAGGATCTGCCGGTTGTAGGATGAATTCAGCCACCGGGGGATCATCTCGAGGAACAGGAGATAGAAGACGACCAGGCCCAGGAAGAACCACAGCGGCCACTGCTGCACCTGCGGGAAGAGCAGGTAGAGCAGCACGATGAATGCGATCAGGAAAAAAATACGCACGATCGCGGCGGATGTCTTGAGTTCGTCGTAGATGTCCAGGATCCGCCCGCGGAAGTCCTTGTCCTTATCTTCCAGGGCACGGCTCACGGAGATCTTGGAGGACGCATCAAGCGCCGTTTCGAACAGCGAATACAGGAACACGGCCACGAAACTCAGCCCGAGTCCCACCCACAAAAATATGTCAGCGTTCATGGCTCTCTTTCAACCAGCGGGTCCTTATCTTTTCCTCTTCCTCTTCCAGGCCCTCGGAGTGTTCGAAACCCTTCAGATGGAGCATCCCGTGGATCACGAGAAATTCCACTTCCCGCTGCAGCCCATGGCCCAAAGACCGGCTCTGCCGGGCTGCGTAGGGCACGGATATGATGATGTCGCCCAGGTAATATTTCCCGTCCGGGCCCGTATCCCGGATGGGGAAGCTCAGTACATCGGTAGGGGCGTCTTTGTCCATGTACTTGCGGTTGAGGTCTTTTATGGGCTTGTCATTGACGAGCGCCAGGGTCACCTCCGGGTTGGGGATATTATAGATAAGGATCAGCTCTTCCAGCAGGTGCTGCAGCCTGTCGGTGTCGATCGCATACCGCCTCTGCTGGTTAAGGATTTCGATCATTGTTTTTATTACTATGGGCCGCGTTTTGTTTGGGCCGCTTCTTTTCGAATTCGAATCCCGGATATTCCATGCGCGGATGGTAGATGGTGTCCATGGACGACAGGAAGGAATTGGCCACGATCTTAAGTTCGGACAGGGAAAAGCGGCTTTCGTCCAGCTGTCCGTCCTGCAGGTTGGAGTTGAAGATTTCGGATATGAGACGCTTCAGGTTGGCCTTGGTCGGTTTTTTAAGGCTGCGGGAGGCCGCCTCCACCGAATCGGCCAGCATGACGAGAGCGGCCTCTTTGGTCCGGGGCCGCGGACCCGGGTAGCGGTAGCTCTCCTCGCCGACCGTCTGCATCTCGGGATCGTACTCCTCCTTGGCTTTCTCGAAGAAGTAACGGACCAGGGAGTTGCCGTGGTGCTGGCCGATGATGTCCTTGACACGTTTCGGCAGGTGGAGTTTGCCGGCCTGCTCCACGCCTTCCTTGACGTGGTTAATGATCACCAGGCTGCTCATGCTGGGCTTGAGATCCCGGTGCATGTCGAAGTTGCGCGTGCGGTTCTCGATGAAGTATTCCGGCCGCTTGATCTTGCCGATGTCATGGTAGAGGGCTCCGGCCTTGACCAGCATGGGATCGAGGTCGATGTCCTCAGCAGCCGCCTCTGCCAGGGAGGATACCACAAGAGAATGATGGTAAGACCCTGGTGCCTCCAGCGCCATCTTCCGGAAGATGGGGAGTTCGGAGTTGGTCAGTTCGACAAGTTTGGCCGGCGTTACGATGCCGAACAGGGTCTCCATGACCGGGAGTAGAAGGAAAGCCAGGGCACTGCTCATGACTCCGCCCAGGATGCCCATAAACACCTCGGAGAGGTAGGGCTGCCAGGAAGAAATGCCTCCCTGGAGCAGGTGGAACGCAGTGATCGCGGCAACGTTCACAGGGGCGACCAGGATGAATCCGGCACGCAGCACGGGTGTACGGGTGGGCTTGCCGAGGAGCTTCACTCCCAGGATGGCTGCGAAACCACCCACCAGCGTGAAGATCATCAGCAGCTCGGATCCGAACAGAAAACCGAACAGGATACTGATGAAGATCACTATAAAGAGAGCGAGGTGGACCCCGGCCAGGAAGGTGACGAGCAGTGCGCCCATCTGCGCAGGGAATGCGTATCTGTAGCTCTCCGCATACCTGAAGAAGCCTACACCTGCGTTCTGGCTGAAGAGGCCGGAGATGTAGTCGGACACCTTGAAGAGCAGGAGGCTGATGACCAGGATGCTGCACATCATGATGAACCGGTTTAGGGCGACCTCGCTTTCCCTTCTAGTCTGGAGGTAGTAGAGCAGTCCATAGAGCAGCAGAGAGAACAGGATCAGCGAACCCACAAAGTTTATCAGCCAGGTGGGCTGGGCGCTGAGGTTCTGGTTGTAGATCCGGCTCTCGCGATGAATATCCTGGGTCACCTCGTCTCCCTTGCGTATGAGGACCTTCCCTTTCTTGATGGTGTAGTAGGTCGGCTCGATGCTGCGGCGGGCTGCCTCCCTGCGCGTGGCCGTTTCTCCGGGATTGAAATCCACGTTGGCCGCCAGGAAGACGTGGGAGAGCTCGGTCAGAACCGATTTTTCTTCGTCCGGCAGCTCGAGGAGGTTGACCTCGTTGGTCAGGGTTCTCTTCGCATCCTCTTTGTCGAGGACCGTGGTCACGAACTGCTTGCTCTCCGCCCCTGCGCCGCGCATCAGGATGAAGCCGAGCTCCTCTTCGTTGTGTGTGTAGAGGCTCTTGTCGATGATGATCCCTCGATCCATCACTTCGGCGATCTGCGAGATCAAGCTCTCCTCCAGAGTGGGGGAAAACTCGAGCTTGATCAGGTTGCGCAGCGCCTGAGAGGTGAGCTCGATGAAATAGGTCTCATTGGTCGTCTTTATAAACTCGCTCTGTTTTTCGCTGTCAGGGGGTTCCTCGATCAGAGCCCGGCCCGTTTCGAAAAACTCCCGGATCTTGTCGCGGACACTCAGAAAACGGTTCGCATTGAGGCTGTAGACCGGAGGCTCTCTATCCTCTGCCTCCTGCCTGCGGGTCTGAGTTGTTTCCTCGTCCTCTATGGTCAGGTCCTCGGGTATCACCACATCTGCAGCCGCGATTGCGCCGAGCTCCCACTCGGGCAGAGACTTGGAGGGCACATAGGAGGCCAGGTAGGAAATGGCCAGGACAAACACTACCAGGTAGATGTGGGGATTCCCGAGCAGCTTCTGGATGAAGTTTGATTTTTCGTCAGGTTCCGGCACCTGGGCATGGTTCTTCGTCTTCTTCGTGCGGCTCTCTTCGCTGCGGAAGAACCTCAGTTTTTTGAATGAGAACGGTTCCATTACTTTTTCCGTGCCTTATCATCGGCCTTTTTATAGGCCTTGATGATCTTCTGGACAAGCGGATGACGGACCACGTCCTTTTCATTGAAATGAACGAAGGAGATCTCCGGGATGGGAGCCAGGATCTCCATCGCCTGCAGCACTCCGGATTTGCGCGGCTGTGGCAGGTCGATCTGCGTGATGTCGGCTGTAACCACCAGCTTGGAATCGAAGCCGGGCCGGGTCAGGATCATCTTCATCTGTTCCTTGGTGGTATTCTGGGCCTCGTCCAGGATGATGAAGGCGGAGTTGAGCGTGCGTCCCCTCATGAAGGCCAGGGGTGCGATCTCGATGATGCCACGGTCCATCAGGTTGTGTGCCTGGTCCGCATGGATCAGGTCAAACAGGGCATCGTACAAGGGCCTGAGATAGGGATTGACCTTCTGCTGCAGGTCGCCGGGAAGAAAGCCCAGCTTCTCGCCGGCCTCTACTGCCGGGCGGGTCAGGACGATGCGGCTGACCTCCTTGTCCTGGAGAGATTTTAGGGCCATGGCCATGGCCAGGTAGGTCTTCCCGGTTCCGGCAGGGCCGATCCCGAACACCATGTCGTGCTTCTTTATGGCCTCGATGTACTGCTGCTGATTGAGAGACTTAGGCCGCACGGACTTTCGGGACAGCGTGAGCGGTTCGGACGGGAAAAAATCGGCCAGTTTGCCGTCTTTGCCTTCTTCAAGCAGATCGAGAGCGATGAGAAAGTCCTCGGCCTTGATCGCATGCCCATTGTTCTTCAGGTCCCTGATCTGCTCGAAGTAGTGCTTGGCGAACGCCACCTTCTCGTCCGGGCCGTCCAGCAGGAGGCTGTCGCCGCGGACCGTCAGTGATATCCCCAGCCTCTGCTCCAGCTTTTTGACGTTCTTGTCCAGCACGCCGGAGAAAGCGGTATTATTGGGGTAGGGATGCTCGATTTTTTCCATATTATGGAATGGTAGGGGAGGATTTTGAGGTCATTACTATCCCATTGATAACTGAATGGTTTCTTTTTGTCAAGGCTTGGGAGGGCGGGTCAGAAGGCATATCCCAGGGCAAGTCCGGCGTAGAAACCCCCTAGGTCCGCCTTGATCTCTCCGGGCTGTACGGTGCAGCGCGAGAAGAGCACCTGAGCATCTATCAGGAATCTTCCCAGGGCAAGTTCCAGCCCGGCCTGGCCGATGAACCCCGGTTCCGTGCTCTGAGCCGTGCCGATGGGATTGTCTTCCTTATACATGCAGGCTGCGGCTCCTGCACCGATATAGGGATGGATCGATCCGCTGCGCAGCTTCAGCCTGAGGCCTCCCCCGATCAGGGTGATGGCCATCGATGTCTGCTCCTGGGTTTGGGGGAGTGATCCCGTCGCAGAGTAGTGGTTCCCGACCAGCCAGAGGTCCAAGGATTTCCAGAGCCGGATCCCCAACTCGCCACCGTAGGCGGGGCCGCTTCCGTACAGATCCTTGAATGACTGTTCCTGAGGTGTGAAATAGAAGGCCACAGCCTTGGCGTCCACCTGAGCAGCGGCGGGTGCAGCTGCCGCCCACAGCGCGGCGAGGATCAGGAAGGTGCGGAGCACGAACGTGTGTTTTATCCTAAGGCCGGTCATTGCCGTCATCTTACTTGATCTCCAGAGATGCCGCCACACCCTCAAGTCCCGAATTATCCACGGCAGTGAGCCTGTAGGAATAGTTCCCCTGGCCGGAGACACCCTTGTGGTCGTATCCGAGGCTGTCTGCCCCCAACTCTGACAATACGACCCAGGCTTCTCCTCCCTGGCTGACATAGAGCCGGTACAGAGAGATGTCCCTGTTCAAAGGATTGGCCTGCCAGGTCAGCCGGTTGATGTACTGCTGCAGCAGCACGGAGCTGTTGTTTATGCGCTGCCCGGAAAAGGCCGAGGGGGCATGGGGGAGCACAGAAACACCCACGCTGTCCTGAGCCGTCTGGCCTCCAGAGTCGGTAGCCACGGCCTTGAGTTTGTAGCTGCCATTGCTGTAGGATCCCGTATTCCAGTTGAAAGTGTAGGGTTTTGTGCCGTCCGTGTGTTTCAATTCCTGGTTCACATAGAAGCGGACGTTTTTGATCCGGATATCATCGGCTGCGTTCGCTTTCACTGCCTCGATTCCCTGGAGATTCGCTCCAGGGAGGGGCTTCTGGATCTTGACCTCGGGGGGATGGTCGATCTTGACCTGGATGCTGACCTGGGCGGTCTGCCCGATGGTATCGAAAGCCCGGGCCATCAGGTTGTGCGAGCCGCTGGTGTATTTCAGGGTGTTCCAGACCCAGGTGTAGGGGGCCTTGGTATCGAAGGCCTTGAGTACGCCGTCTACCCAGAACTCCACCTTCTGGATCCCTTTGTCGTCCTTGGCCGTAGCCCTGACCGTGGGTTTGCCTGTTAGGGTTGCCTTGTTTATTGGCGATTGGATGGATATGGTGGGCGGCTTGTCATCGGGGACGGTCAGCGTGACGGCCACATGCTGCGGGCTGTTGTCGGCTGCTCCGGACTGGATTGCGATGTTTCCGGAGTAGATCCCGGGATTCATCCCGGAGGTGTCAACTGCTACCCGGATCTCGTCCCATTCTCCCGATGAATTCCCTGAACCCGGGGCCACCTGGATCCAGGGCCGGCTGGGAGCGAGGCTGTAGGTGAGGACATCTGGGCCGGAGTTGCGGACCTGAAAGGATTTTTCCTGCTGGCCGGTGAAGGCAATCGCGGTTGGAGCCAGAGCGATCCTGGGCTGGGGTGGGGGCTCGCCGCCTCCGTACATGGCGTGGAATCCGTCCCGGGCATCGCTGTCGACTGAACGCAGGATGCCGCTGTAGCTGGGGCGCATGATCCCGGAGGTGCTGTGGTCGAGCCCTACCCAGTGGCCGAGCTCGTGCAGGGCCACGGTTTCGATGTCATAGGTCGCGCCGGATGTGGACCAGTTGTAGTATTCGTTGAATACCATATCTGTCTCGAGAGTGGTGCTGCCGGAGTACCACATGTAGGCCGTGGCCAGCGCGCCGGAGTTCCCCTTGTCCTCCCAACATATCGTGTTGGAGCCGTTGTAGGCGTGGGTCGTGGCCGTGGTCGTTCCCTGGTAGGTCAGGCGAAGCCCTGCAGGATGCAGGGCGCTCCAGGTGTCTGCAGCTCCGATCACGGCATTGGCCTCGTTTGTTACCTGGGGCGTGTTTGCATTGATCCTGTAGGAGACGTTGGTTCCCACCGGCCATTGGAATCCCTCGAGCACATAGGCCGCCACACCCGCTGTCAGCAGCAGGAGGAATGTGACTGCGGTCAGGATTCTAGCGCTTGATCTTGTCATCGGTCTTCTTCAGCCTGACAGGGCTCTCGGAAAGGATGTTCCTGATCCTGTTTTTCAGCTCCTGGAGGGGCACTGGCTGCGGCACTTCGCCGCCGGCCGGATACACATGGTATTTTTCTGGATGCGCCAAGTTTTGCTCATCCACGTGGTATTTTCCCTGGGCAAAGGCAAACACCTCGAATCCGGGCAGCAGGTTTTTAGCCACGGACCACGAATTCTTGAGGTTCTGCGGTTCCGGTATCCGCTTCAGGAACAGCAGGACATCCTCATCTTGGGTGAGGGAGGGCATGTCAGAGACATGGAGCCCCAGTTCGGCGATCTGTCCGCCGGGATACTGAACATAGACGATCGCGCTGGAAAGCCGGCCCTTCAGGATGTCTGTGATCTCCAGGGTGGCAACGGTCGTGATGAGGGTGTGGTCCAGGCTCCATTCACAGCGTACGGCCCTGACCCTCCCGTGTACGATCGCCTCGGCACCCTCGGTCATCTGACCCAGGGTGAACCTGACGAGAACCGGGTGTGCAGATTGCACCATCAAGGCGATCCCCAACATGAGGATCAGGCTGTGCACTGCCGCTCGGAGTCCGTTTTGTTTTGCCATGTTGTTATCTTATAGTTCTTTCAGGTTTCCACACGTTACTGTATAGGTGACCGTCTGCTGTGTCCATAGCCGTGGGGGAGGATATTAGGGGTGAAAAAGACTTGAAGGGGGCCCGATAATCACATAAGATATGGGCATTATGAAACTGGATAAAACGATAAATTATATTGTCTCCGGCCTGGAACGCTCGGGCACGTCCATGCTCATGCAGATCCTGGTCGCGGGCGGTGTCCCTACGTCGTTCGACACGGATTCCCGGCCTCCGGATGATAACAATCCTAAGGGATATTTCGAGCTCGAGGGCGGCAAGATCATCAACAAGCTGATGGAAGAGCAGTTCCCCCTTCAGGACCATCAGGGGGAGTTTATCAAGATCACGGCCTACGGCCTCAAGTTCCTGCCGCCTGGCAAGTACAAGATCATCTACTCCCAGCGCAACATCGACGAGATCATGGACTCCATGGAAAAAATGGCCAAGGTTCAGGACGATAACCGGGACGAAACCCGGGAGGTCTTTGTCAAGCTGAACAGCATGATCGTAGACCTCATCCGGGGGCGGGAGGATGCGGAGGTGCTCTTCGTCGACTACAACCGGATCGTCTCGGAGCCCGGGACTCATGTCCGGGAGATCTACGATTTCCTCGGTTCGGAAGAGTTCGAGCTGGATAAGATGATCGCCTCTGTGGATGATCGGCTCCACAGGAACCGGAGACAGTGATCGCTGAGGGGGAAAAAACATGGAAAACAAAGAGCTAAAACTCGAGTTGACGGAAGCGTTGTTTGCCCAGATAGAGAAAGAAGCCGCAGCTCAGGGCAAGACCGTCGAGGACCTCATCGTCGGGCTGCTCCAGGATAAGTTTCCCGCCGAGGCAGGCATGAGTCAAGAGGAAGAAGACAAGGTCAAGGAACGTCTCAAGGCACTGGGTTATATGGACTGAATCCTCCCCAGAAACCCGAACAAGGAATGCACTTATGCAAATAGGAATCATCGGGACCGGATATGTTGGGCTGGTGACGGCCGTAGGGCTGGCGGAGCTCGGGCACGAGGTCACGGGCACGGACATCGTGGCCGACAAGATCGACAAGGCCAGTCAGGGGATCGCGCACATCTATGAGCCCGGCCTGGAAGACCTGCTCAAGAAGAACCTGCAGAGGGGAAACCTCCGCTTCGACCACGACTTGGATAAGACCATTCAATCCTCGGATGTACTTTTCGTGTGTGTGAGCACCCCCCAGAGGGAGGACGGCAGTGCGGACATGACCTATGTGGAGGGCGTGTCACGCCGGATCGCTGAAAATCTAAACAAGTACAAGCTGGTGGTCGAGAAGAGCACGGTCCCGGTGCGGACCTCAACCTGGGTGAAGAAGACCATCGACCTCTACAAAAAGGGCGATGTCGAATTCGATGTGGCCTCCAATCCGGAATTCCTGCGTGAGGGATCGGCGATCCACGACTTCATGCACCCGGACCGGATCGTCGTAGGGGTGGAGACAGAACGGGCTCGGGACATGCTGGTCGAGATCTACCAGGCGTACGAGGACCGCATCCTGGTCACCAACATCGATACGGCCGAGCTCATCAAACACGCGTCCAATTCCTTCCTGGCCATGAAGATCTCGTTCATTAACCTTCTGGCCGACCTGTGTGAACGGACCGAGGCCGAGATCGAGTCCGTAGCCCGGGGGATGGGACTGGATGAGAGGATAGGCAGCCAGTTTCTGAAGGCCGGCGTGGGATACGGTGGCTCCTGCTTTCCCAAGGATGTGCGTGCGCTCATCAAGATCGGGGAGGACCTGGGTGTCAACATGGACCTGCTCCGGGATGTGGACAAGATCAACCTGGATCGGATCGCGATTGTCCTGGAGAAGCTCAAGAAGGCGCTCTGGATCTTGAAGGACAAGAAGATCGCCGTCCTGGGACTTGCCTTCAAGCCGGAGACGGACGACATCCGTAACGCGCCCAGCATCGCGATAATCCAGGCTTTGTTGGGCGAGGGAGCCTGTGTCACTCTCTATGATCCCCAGGCTGCGGAAAACATCAAAGCCGTGATCCCCGAGAATCCACCCTCGGTCGTATACACACGCACCGCCCTGGAAGCGCTCAAGGGTGCCAACGCTGCTCTCCTGGTGACCGAATGGGACGAGTTCAAGACCCTGGATCTGAAAAAAGCGCACGAAATAATGGACAATCCCATCCTCATTGATGGGCGTAATGTGTTCAGTCCGAAAAAAGTGAGAGAGTTAGGCATTGAATATGCTTCCGTGGGCAGGAAATAATAATAGCGTTGCCCCGAAGTGACGGGAAAAACTGGCATTTTGCTAATAGGCGGAAAGTCAGATCTTCCGTTTATAAAAGGGAATGGATCTAAACAGAAGGCAGGAAAATTAGACTAATTCCTGGAATAGTTTTTCATATTTATCGGTAACAATATTCCAAGTATAATATGTCCTCACTCTATCTGCTGCTTTCTGACCCAATTGAATGATAATTTTTGAATCATCCAGTACCTGCGTCAGCTTCTTCCTGAGGTCGTCTACATTATTTATCGAATAAAGCAAACCTGTATTGCCTAGCACTTCGGTATTCTCAGGCGTGCCGTTTGCAATGACACAGTTTCCGACAGCCATGGCCTCAATCAGCGCAGGATGGGTTCCACCCACTTCTGTTGCATGAATATAGCAATAGGCGTGGCTTTGAAACTCCCGGTATCCGTCACCAAAAATAAATCCAGTGAAAATTACGCGGGGATCCCTCGTTTTCTTGAGGCTCTGGATATAACTGTCGGCGTAGACAGCATCGCCAACAATCACCAATTTCTTTGTAGTCTCCACCTTTTCAAAGGCTTTCATCACGATATGAGCATTGTTTTCCGGTTCAAGGCGACTGACGTAAAGAAAATATTCGTTCGGCCTAAGGCCGAATTTGTTTAAAATATTTATTGTGTCTGCCTTCTCCAAATTTGCTCCGTAAGGAATAAAGACTGACTTTTTTTTATATCGTTGTTCATAGTAATCATAAATAACCTTTGCATCCGTAACAATTTTATTGGGAAAGATCACAGAGAACATTTCGCCAAAGAGATACCAAAGTTTGCCCACCCAACTCCACTTTTTTCTCTTTCTCTCAATACCGTCGACATTAACAACTACTTTTTTCCCTGTTAATCGAGGGATAAAGGCAAAAATACTATTAGAAGCGTTACAGATGAGTATTACATCGAATTTCATGAACAAAGAATGAAGAATGCACAAAAAAGTATGGAAGACTGTATCTAGATATTTATGCCTGATGGTAGGAAGTATCTTTATTTTCACTCCTTTATAAAACTCGTCTTTATAGTTGATGATATTTGACCTTCCGTAGACTGTGACCTTGTGACCTCGAAGGACTAATCTTGGTGCCAGCTCTTCAGCAAAAGTCTCGAATCCCCCATAGTTTGCCGGGATACCTCTAATTCCCATGATAGCAATGTTCATGATTAATCGCTGAATTTTTAAGGTTTACATAAGCAGGATTAATTTTCAAGTGGATCTGTGCACCCGGAGCTAAATAGTCATAACATAAGATCAATAGCATGCAAGGAATTCTTGACAATGCAAATTTTGCTCTGATAGTATATCTTCAAGGGAAGAATGAAGGTTGCCAGATAGAAAGAAGGGAAGTAGCAGCACTTTCAGTACCTATCCAGTTCTGTTGGGAAAATATACGATCGGCCTTGCAGAAATAAAATTTTTCACTTGCTCAGGTAAGGTGACACTGAAATGACATACAGGAAGTGTGAAATTTTGGTTTATTTTATTCAGTGTCATGTTGGTCTTAACCAAACCAACAAATCTAAAAGGAGGAATGAAATGAGATTTAAAGTTCTTGTTTTATTAGCCGGGTTCGTTTTTATTCTTGCAATCCCATCCTTTTCTCAAGGGCAGGTCCCGTACTATGTTCTTGACGGATACGGCGGGGTCCATTCCGGAAACGGAGCGCCAGTGATTTCACCAAAGACCTACTATTTTGGGTGGGATATTGCCAGAGCCTTCGAGTATGTCGCTGTAGGAACCTCATCCACCAATTATGGAGACGGGATCCTGGTGCTGGATGGATATGGTGGGGTTCACCAAGGCGGAAAATTGTCGACCCTGACCGTAACAAAAACTCCCTATTTTGGCTGGGATGTTGCGAGAGATATTGTCCTCCGGAACATCCCCCCCAGAGCGTATTACTCCACATTATCGAGTAGCAATGTTTCTATTACCAGTTCTACTTACGTGAGCATCAGATCATTTTATCTTGATCTGCCGGATGATGGATATGTGTTCATTTCCGGCACGCTCTGCATGGGAAATAACTCCGTCGATTATGCATTCACGCATGTTGCCCTGGGAGTCGACAGCTCGACAACTGCGCTGGACAACATCTACGCAGAGCAAGATCTTCCTGCAGCTGGAGGTGGTGACAATTGGAATAGTGTAACCCGCACTCAGATGACGTTCCTTACCGCCGGCCGCCACTATATTTATCTCATCGTCAGAAAAACGAGTGGAGCAGGAATAGCTCAATATTTTAACCCCACCCTGTGTGCCATCTACATCGACCAGAGTTTCTCAGGAACCTCAGGCCTGTTACCGGGTGACGTTTCTACTTCACCAGATGAAGGCCGCACCGGCAATATCAGGTAGAGATAAAGCCCTTCTTTCCCTGGATGAAGTAGAGGCCGAGAGAAAAATAAGAGAGAGAGAGGATTCAAGGCAGTAGAACAGGAAGAGGAGCACAACCGCAGGGGAAGCAGAAATCCTTCTCGATTGCCAGGAGGACTGCTTCCCCCTTTTATCCTTACATCATCATTATCGTACGCGCCGTCCAGTTTACACCTCCAGGCTTACAAGAGTAAGGGTGCAAGTTCTTCGTTGAATCGCATCTAATTAGGAAAGAGTGCCGATTGAATTTAGGTATGAAGCTATGAAGAAAGCCGCTATTTTATCCATAACAGCCATAACCATAGCCATCATCGTTATCTCTCTGTTGATTATCCAGAAACATGATGGAAGGATAGCACATTTATTAAAAGAGGGAGATGCCTATTTTGAAGAAGGAAGACACGATCAGGCTGAAGAGCTATATCGACAGGCCATTGATATTACAAGCAATTCTTCGCAAGCCCACACCAGCCTGGCAAAGCTCTTAGCAAAACAGGGAAAAATCGATGAGGCCATAAAGGAACACTTGGAGGCCATAAAATATGATGATGCGAACCACGAGTCGCATTTTTTGCTGGCCTACCTATATTTTAACAACTTTAGGTATGAAGAAGCTTTGGAAGCAGCGGTGAAGGCCGTCAAACTATCTCCTGAAAATAAGGATTACCATTATTTTGCAGCCCAAATGTATGACAGAAATAAGAAATATGCCCAGGCGATAAAAGAATGGGAAATCATCCTGAAAATGGATCCGGGGAAGGGCATGTATCTGGTTCCGCTGGCGGGGGCTTATTACCGAAAGGGTGAATTAGAAAGAGCCGTTGAATTGCTGCAAGATACAATTGAAACGGAGCCGGAGACTGAATTCGGGAGGCTGGCATCCTCTCTATTGAAAGATATCCAGAAAAAACACGGGCACGAAATCAGGCTAAGAGACCTCGAAAGGGAACTCGGCTTCAATCCTGATAACGCCGATATTTACCATGAGATGGCCAGCATTCATTTTGAGTATGAAAGATATGAGCAAGCAGAAGAGGCGGCAGAAAAGGCGCTCTCGATCGATTCCCAAAATTCGGATTATTATCTTTTGGCGGCAAAAATATATGATCGCATGAACAATAAACTAGAGGCGACAAAAAAACTAGAGGAAGCCGCTATAGTCAACCCCCGAGATCACACCATCTTCCTCACTCTGGCAGGTTTTTATTTTCAAATCGGGAAACAGCAGGAGGCCGTGGAGAGTTTAAAAAGGGTCATGGCCTTAGCTCCCCATAGCGAGGAAGCAAAATTCGCCGCCAACAAACTGAAAGAAATCGAAAACCAAATCAAGAAGGAAAAAGAATGAGAGAATATATTTCTCCCTTGAGCAGAACCATGGCCGTTGTTTCCCTGATGATTCTGCTGATATCCTGCAGTTCAAAGCCGGAATCCAATCCTTTTGACGAGGGCATGGCCCTAGAGCAAAGCGGAAAATATAGCGAAGCTATAGATAAGTATGCTGCAGCTCTGAAACAAGACCCCAGAAACCCAAAAATTCATCTAAGAATGGCCCTCTCTTTATCTGCGATGGGAGATCTGGACCCGGCAGGTCATCATTACAGAGAATCCCTGGAGCTAGACCCGAATAATCTCGAGGCCCATCTGAATTTCAGCGGATATCATTTTAAAAGAAAAGACTTTGATGCCGCACTCCTTGAACTCGCTCAAGTCATAAAAATAGATCCTGAAAGCGAAGAGGCCAAGATAGCAAGGGATTTAACCGTGCGAGTTGAAAAGGCGAAAATCCGCCATGATCTCATCAGCGAAATGGAGGCGGAGCTTGAAACGACCTCCGCTAACGATGAATTCTTGCGGAAACTCGGGATGGCTTATATAGATGAGGGAGCGGATCTTTTTCTGCAGAATCAGGCTGAAGAGGCTATCGCGGAGTATCAGAAAGCGATTGATTTAATGCCGGAAAACGGAGAGTTTCATAACCTCTTGGCTCAGTTATACAACAGGATGGGGGAAAATGATAAAGCCCTTAAAGAACTTGAATCCGCCAGTGAATTGGACCCGACAAATCTCGAATATAAACTCTCTCTGGCAGGATTTTATACTCAGATGGAAAGAATCGAGGAAGGAAAAAAGTTGCTGCAGAGGATTATAGAAATAGACCCGAAAAGCGAAGAAGCCAGGTTTGCCCAAAGAAGGCTGGAAGAACTGGAGCTAAAAGAGAAGGGCGAAAAAAAGAAGGGGAGTGAAGAAAAAGGAAACGAGGAGGAGATAAAAGCCGTTAAAAAATAGCTGCGTCCTTCATCTGACTTCCTCTTTTTGTATCAAAAATCCCCAGAGAGTATCTCGCTGTTATTACTGAATAAACTCTAAATCCCGTGCGATGTCCCACCCAAAATAGGGTGCCTTGGGGGTGATGTCAGAGGCCGTCCCTCCCGCATGGATACCGCCGTAGCCGTCCAGTACGTAAAAACCGCTTCCACTAGAAACCATCTCCATGTCTCTGGCGATGTCCCACCCAAAATAGGGTGTCTTGGGGGTGATGTCAGAGGCTGTCCCTCCCGCGTGGATTCCCCCGTAGCCGTCCAGCACGTAAAAACCGGTCCCGTTAGAAATCAATTCCTGGTCTCTGGCGATGTCCCACCCAAAATAGGGTGTCTTGGGGGTGATGTCAGAGGCCGTCCCTCCCGCATGGATACCGCCGTAGCCGTCCAGCACGTAAAAACCGCTCCCACCCGAAATCATCTCCAAGTTTCTGGCGATGTCCCAGCCAAAATAGGGCGTCTTGGGGGTGATGTCAGGCGCACCTCCTCCAGCATGAATACCGCCGTAGCCATCCAGCACGTAAAAACCAATACGTCCCGTTCCGTTGAGGGTAATATCATAGGGATTTTCATCATAATCATCATTTGCGATAGATATGGAGGCTGCCTTGCTTCCTGCGGATGTTGGGCTGAAGCGAATAATAAATGTCGTAGTTCCCCCCCCGGGTGCTACAGGAGTGGAGGGCTGCAGCTGCACAGAAAATTGATCAGCATCGGTTCCTGTGATGGTGATGATGGAAGAGCCGGAGAGATTCAAGTTTGTAGTTCCAAAATTTTCGATGGTGAAGGTCACATCGGTATCTGATTCAATCTGCTGAGCGTCGAAATCATACAAACTCGCATCCGGAATACTGGTTGAGCCTTGTTTAATGTTCATTTCAGGTTGAGGCGTTGAAGGGCTTATGGTTATGCTGTGGGCCCCAGACCAACCGGATAGAATTCCGGTAGAAACAGAACACCTGGCTTGGGCACGGACGTCGTATACACCCATGGATGTCCAAGTATTCGAGATGCTGGTTGGACTTCCCCATGTCGAATAGGTGCCGTTTCCCCAGTCAAATTGATACTCTACTGCATGTCCATGACTACACACAGAGTTTCCCGTAGAAAAAGAATAGGAAATTCCGGTAATCCCTGAGGATGGGCCGGACGGTGTGGATGGTACCGTAACTGCATGAATAGGGGCTTGATCGTCCAGTGCGGTGACCGGATTACCGTAGACATTAAAATCAAACAGATTCATCCAATGAGATCCGCCCCAGCCGGTATAATGATTGGCTCCCATGTCGCTTTTCACATCATACAATGCTTCTGCTGCTGTCTTACTATTGCTTACCAGTTCCTTCCCATAATAATAGCCGATGCTGGCGTTATCACAATAGTACTTGAGCCCTGTAGACCATGAGGTTACAGCATACCAACTCACCCGAGAAGCACTAACTGTAACTATGGCCCCGTTATACAGTAACGCGGTCCCCAAATTCGATGAGGACTCAGGATAACCGTTGGTGCATGAACACTGATAAACAAAAGCAGGATAGCTGTCGTTCAAGGAGGATGAACCGGACGTATTCATGATTGTACCCCAGCCACATCCGCTATATCCGAGGGATGCCGAGGTCGTACTTCCGTGTCCCCACCACCAGACCAGGCCGTAGGGATTTGCCGACCATCGGGAAAGGGTCGCACCATTTAGGAGTTCCTCATCGGAGGTGAAAGAAGAGTCGGCGTCCTGACAAAGATTACCCTGCATATACATTGTCCACGAAGAATAACTGGCAGGAGTTAGATAGTCTGTTTTTATGGCCTCACCGAGATATGCGCCATCGGTTACTCCGTCTGAATAGCTCATGGGTAAGAGCGCACTCTGCCTCCAACTTATGCCTGAGGCATTCCCATAATTCATGACCTTAACCAATACGGAATCAAGGTTCGCAACTCCCGAATAGACAGGAATTCTACCCACATAGACTTCATTGGTGAAATCAACCCCCCCCGTGCCGTCATCATCGGGGTACTCCCCGAAATAACCGTCGCTGTCGAGGTCCCAGTTGCCGGTTAAATCCGCGTAAAAATAATCTGTGGGGGATTCTTGGTAGCTTGACTCAGTCCGTCTCGGCCAGCACATCTTCATGGGGACATCACCCGAGGGATCAGGATTTCCGATCAGCAGAACATACTTGACCGAATATGCTACGTAATTATTGATTAGCCACTGCCGGATTTTTTCTGCCGTACCATCGGGTGATTGCCCAGTCAAAGCTCCGTAATCAGTCTCTGTTATAACGAGAGGAGAATATCCCTTGTTGGTTAAATAGGTCACAAAATTGCTGAGTTGGGCGCTTGAGGAGACGATAGAATTGGTGGTTATGATCACATAGTCATATGTCACCTGGGGTCTAGGCGAAAGTGTCGACGGCGTATACCACTGTTTCGATTCGAGATAATTCCAAATCACTCTCTGGGCCCTTTCATCCATCACACTATCTGAGAGCGAAACATCGGGAACAACCTTCTCTGCATGAGCAGCATACTTTATCGTAAACGTCACATCGGAGATCATCCTCAAATCCTTGGTTACAGGATTGTACTGAAATGGAGTGAATTTGAGGTCCATCAGTTTCCACTTTCTCATTCGAGAAGTACCCAGGAGTTCAACTGTTTCCTGAGGATAGAAGGCGTTATTCGAATAAATATCGGCATAATCAGCAGTAACTTGCTGCCCATCGGTCCATGTGGCCATTGGCGGAAGCTCTCTGATGTTAAATTTACCCAAAGAAACAGCACCGGCAGTATTGATTTCTATCATGACCGATCCCAGATCAACATTTGGAGGAACAGCTATGCGATATATTTTGCAGGGCAGATCTGGATAACCGGGAACGCCGTAAGAGAAGAACCCCTCTACTCTAATCAGATGATGTCCTTCGGAATCAGAAGCAATAATGTGATTTGGCGATCTCAGATGGATAACCTGATCACCAAACAGCATTTGTCCCCAAAAGAGAAAGACAAACATGGATAGAGTCACAGCTACCAAATACCCAATACTTTTCCCGTGGAAGATTAAGGATTTCTTGTTTGAAATGGTTTTCACTTGGCTCCTCCCAATCCTGGACTATTGTTTATTTTACTTGATTGGATCTCTAATTAAAATCACCCTTAGGGGTGATTTACAGTTTTTTGAAGCATCGCTCGAAATGCTATTTTTCCTATCAAGTGTTAATACTCTAGCCATCTTGAATTTTTCTTAAGTTTACTTATAGTATAGGGGATGCTCGATAAAAACCGTCGAATCCTAGGCGCGGCCGCTGTCAATCTCATCTCCAATTTTCTAGGCAAAGGCTTGAACTATTTCGCCTTGTCCATCCTGGTGGCCTACTTTTTTGGAGCCAGTTGGAAAACGGACAGCTACGTCATGGGAGGTATTATCCCCTTTTGGATCATGACGGTTATTTTCTACGGTTTCAACTCCTGTCTCATACCCGTCTTTGTCTATCACAAAGAGAAATCCGGAGATGAAGACGCTCAAAAAATGGCAGTGGCTTTCTACCTCCTTTCCTCTCTTGGACTTACTGTCATCATTACTTTAGGGATCGTGACTGCCCCGATTGTCATACCCTTGTATTCCCCAGGTTTCCATGAAAAAGGAATTCGATTGGCGGTCTCATTAGCCCGTTGGATGTATATCAGTCTATTGTTTAATTACTCGGCCAATTTTTTTGCTTCAATTTTTTACAGCTACCACAATTATATAATCCCTGCGATAAGCAATATAATTCTGCCCGCCATGCTCATTGTAAATCTTATGCTTTTTAACAAGACATTAGGAATTTACAGCCTCATTTCAGGACTCATCAGTGGCCTGATTTTACAGGGATTATGGCTAACATTGCGTCTTAAACTCATCTACCGCTTGAAAAAGCTTAGAGGGGACTTCCGCCATCCAGGCATCCGAAAAATATTCTCTCTTTTATTTCCCATCGCGATTGGCGCATCCATCTACCCCATATTTATAATCATCACTAGGATGCTGGCCTCTGACCTGGGGGAAGGCTATGTTGCGATTTTTGATTTTGCCACCAAAATCGTGCTGGGGATCATGTTTTCCATCAGTGCCGCTATATCTGTATCCCTGCTTCCCACCCTCTCGGAAGAGATAGCATCAATCGGCAAGAATGAAGAGAGCAGATCAGAGCTAAATGGTGTGATTTCACTGGGAGTCAGCGTATTGTCTTTTTTTCTAATACCGGCGGCTTTTGTTTTTATCTCAATAGGAACTCCTGTTGTTCGCATACTACTGGAGAGGGGGGCATTTCATCTCAACGACTCGATCATCACAGCCCAAGTCCTGAGCGTGCTGGCAATAATTATCCTTATCGAACCTTTTAATATGATATTTACCCAGCTGATGTACGCCCTGAAGGACACGAAAAAATTATTGTTTACTACAACCTTGGGCGTCACGATTAACGTTTCTTCAGCTCTGATATTGGTGAAACCTTTGGGTGTTCTAGGCCTGGCTTTGTCTTTTCCTATAGGAGTGTTCGTTCAAGTTCTCGCCCTGTTCTTTATTATCAAAGTCAAAATACAGTATAATGACGCCAAGACCATTCTACTTTCCTACGGGAAGGTGTTGGCCGCCGCAGCATGTATGGCGTTCACGACAAAAGTTATTTTAGATCTCATGCTCAACAGCCACATGGCAGAAATCAGCAAAATGAATCTCGCATTCTCTCTGGCCGGAGCCCTATCGCTCGGAGCTGCTGTCTATTTAATCTGCCTGAAATTATTCAAATTTAGGGAGATCGGCTTTGTTTGGAATATGATTAAAGGCAAGTATCGAAAAGATATGCTCTCCTCTTCTAGTACATAGATCCTATGTCTGAAAAGAAAGCCATGCCGAAAAACGAGATCCCCGAACCAAGAAAACAAAGGGAGATAGACTACCCTTTGAAATTGGATAAAGCCGAGACAGAGTGGCTTTACCAAAAACCGTTCAGCTACCCTCCGATTCCGAATACGACAAAACATCTGATCGACTTTGGCTATATCTTGAGGCTTCTGACCTTACCTGAAAATGCTAAGATTCTGGATTTGGGCGTCGGCCCCGGTTGGACATCTATATTCTTAGCAAAAACTGGGTATAAAGTGACAGGTATTGATATATCCCCAGAAATGATAAGCATCGCCCGAGAAAGAGCTGAAGCCGAGGGATTGAGGATCAACTTTGAAATCGCAGACATGGAGTCGTTTGACCTCAAGGACAAATTCGATGGGATTCTCATCTATGATACATTACATCACTGCTTGGACATAGAAGGTGTCTTTCGATGCTGCTTCAAACACTTGAACCGTAAAGGCGTGCTTCTGCTGGCAGAACCAAATTACATCCATAACTGGAGAGGGAGACATGCTGTCAAACGCTTTGGAACTACAGAGAAAGGATACTCACCCTTTTATCTGAAAAGGAACCTGAGAAAATGCGGCTTCGTGAAGGTCCAACGTTTCCATAATAACAGCAAGCGGCTTTACACTAATTCGCTCCCTGATATATTCCTGCACTTGGCAGAGCCTTGGATCTACAGGATCGGGCTTTCTCTGTTTTGGACTCAGATCTGGCTTCGTGCTGAGGTGCCATAATGGGGGCCACACAACCGAAAACCCAAGACGAAAGAATATTTACCCTGGCACACATATTTTTGATTCTGCTAGTATCACTCATAATCATCATCGGATTAATCACATTTAAATATTTTGTGCTCATTCTACCTTTTTTGCTTATGGCCCTCATTTTTATTGGTGTAACCCTTCTGTACCCGACTGTCCCCCTCTATCTCTATATTGTGGTTCTTCCTTTCCAATACCTCATCATGATGATTCTGTATGGGGTACTAAAACTTCCCGCTCCTCTCATTTTAGTATTATCAGCATGGAAAGAAATTCTTCTTGTGGTCGTCTTTTTCACAGCTCTTATCCGCTCATTGCAAAAAAAGACTTTTAGGCTGACACTGACCTTTATTGATTTTCTGATGGTGACTTTTTTACTCTATGGTTTATTCCACATTGTTGTTCCTGACTCTTTTTTAGGAGTAGAATCAAGCCTGAATCTAAAGCTTTACGGATTTAAAGCGGACTTTTTATTTGTCTTCATCTATTTTGCAGGAAGAGCGGTCTCGCTCACCAAGAAAAACATTCATTTTATCAGCAAGCTGCTCATTTATATAGGTTTGTTTACGGCGATTATCGGAATTATTGAAGTGCTCTTTATTAACGAACAGTTCTTACTCAAACTCGGATACAAAGAGTATACCAATGACTATTTGGGAATATTCTATCACGGGAAACACGGACTGGCTGACAATTTCTGGACTGATTTCGGAGGCATCAGCCTGAGACGGTCGGTATCTGTGTACATGAGCGCACAACCCTTTTCTCAATCCTTTTTACTGATTATACCCATCACGCTCGTTTTACTTTTCAACCCGGGATTCAGGAAAAAGAAACTCTTGTGGGCCGCTCTTTTAATCATGCTGCTGGCCTTGCTTATGACTATCACACGTGCGGTCATCATTATGTGCTCTATCCAAGTAGCTTTGTTGGGTCTGTTCTTAAAAAAATGGAATACGACCGCAATATTTACTTTTATTTTCTTCCTGATACTGATATTTGTTATGGTAACTCCGAATTTTCAAGCGTTCATCGAACGAACGATCAACTTTGAAGATCCCTCCGCCCTGGGTCACATAAGAATGTGGGAAAGGAGTATCACTAGTTTCAAAGAACATCCTCTCTTCGGAGTCGGGTTGGGAATGGCGGGGGAAACCAGCGAGAGGTTTCAAGGATTAGAGGCAGGAGGAGAGAGCGAATACTTCGTCTATGCCACAGAATTGGGACTCATTGGCTTGATCCTGTACTGTTTGATTTTTTTATCCGTACTGAAACAGGGATTTCGCGCTTTTTATAGAACCAAGGAACCCTATGTTAAGAATTTTATCCTGGCTGTAGCCATGTGTGGCCTGGGAATATTGATCGTATCTACAATATCATACACACGGGGTGCCATATTCGGCTATTTCATCTTCTGGTGGCTGGCGGGCTATCTCGTCGGGATTCAATCCAATCCTCATGATGAAGATGAGACATTGCCTCAAATGCAAGAATGCGCATAGGAATAGACGGCAACTCCCTCAAGAAAAACCGAGTGGGTACGGGTCGGTATTCTCGAAACTTAATCCAGGCTCTAAAAGATATCTCCAAGGATGATGATTTCGAATATTTTTATAATAGACGTTCTCCAGCTCAAGACACAGGACAAAAGCATGGTCCTCTCCGTAGGATTTTGAGAGGGCTGGGCGATTTCCTTTGGACCCAACTTTATCTTCCCTTTCATCTAAGGAAAAATGAAATCGACTTTTTTTTTGCTCCCTCGTACATAGCTCCCATTATTTTGCACTGTCCTTTCTTTGTAGTCATCTATGACACAACTTTTAAACTTTATCCCCAAAAAGCTGATAGACTCTTCCGTATTTATCTAAATTTTCTCCTGCCGGCAGTCCTGAGAAAGGCGAGTAAAATCATTACCCTCTCTACAAATTCCAAGATGGACATTATCAAGTATTTTCGAGTTCCCGAGGAGAAAATTGAGATCATCTACGGAGCCGCTGATTCGTCATTCCAAATCGTTGATGACGAAACGACCAGAAAAGAGATTAGAGAAAGATACCGTCTGCCTGAAAAATATATCTTGAATGTAAACGTTTTAGAGCCAAGAAAAAATATAGAAGCGTTGTTGTCGGCCTATGACAGGATGAAAAGAGCTCACGCCCCCCCATGCAAATTGGTTATCGTTGGCGGACGGGGATGGGGCTATCAGAAAATATTCCAAACTGTCAATGATTTGCGTCTTGAAAAAGATGTGGTATTCACAGGCTTTGTGCCAGACGAAGTCCTAAACTACCTATACAATATGGCCGAGGTTTTCGTTTTTCCTTCTCTGTATGAAGGCTATGGGTTACCGGTGATAGAAGCCATGGCCTGCGGCTGCCCGGTGATCTCCTCAAACAAAGCCTCTTTACCCGAAGTGGTCGGGGATTCCGGATTACTGATAGATCCAGAAGATATCGATGCCATGGCTGCTGCAATCTGGAAGGTCATCTCGAATCCAAGATTGAATCAAGACTTGAGGGAAAAAAGCCTAGAGCGGTCCAGGCATTTCAGCTGGGAAAATTCCGGTCAGAAGCTAAAAACATTGATCTATCAAACCACGGGTAAAAATGGCAGGTAAACGAATAGGGATTGATTTCCATATTCTCGATCAGAAATACCAAGGTAGCCGAACCTATTTAGTCAACATCATTAGCCACCTCAAACAGATCGACCATCAAAATACCTATATCATTTACGTCAATAATCTCGACAATATCAAATCCCACAAAAAAGTATACACCTGTCAGGAAAATTTCTCTTTTAAACAGTTCTTATCAAAAAATGCCCTATTCCGATTGAGCTGGGAAATCCCTTTGATTGCAAAACAAGATAAGTTGGATATATTTCACACCCAATACATTTGCCCTCTGTTTTCAAGGGTTCAACAAGTGGTCACCATCCATGATATCCTTTTTGAAACCCACCCAGAATTTTTCACGAAACTGTTTGTCGCCCGTTCCAAGGTGTTGGTAAGGATGTCGGCGCATAAGGCGGCAAGAATCCTCACGGATTCACAATTCAGCAAATCTCAAATCATGGAGCTGTACAAAGTTCCTGAGGAAAAGATCACGGTTCTCTATGGAGGCATTGATAAAGAAAGATTTAATACGATCAATAAAGAGCAGGCAAGAATCCATATTGCTGAAAAGTATGGCTTACAAAAATACATACTCAACGTGGGGAGGCTGGAGCCAAGAAAAAACCAACTCTCCCTCATAAAAGCCTATCATTCTCTCCTAGTGTCCAATAAAATCGAACATAAATTGGTGATCATCGGTCCCAAGGATTTCCGATACGGTCCGATCTTTGCATATATTTCCCAAAACCGTTTAGATGATTTCATCCACATCTTCAACAGCATAGAAGACCATGAGCTGCCTGATTTTTTCAAAGCCTCTGATCTATTCATTTATCCCAGTATAGCGGAGGGGTTTGGACTACCTGTTTTGGAAGCCATGGCATGTGGGATTCCCGTAATCGGTTCAGATTCCACATCCATTCCGGAAGTGATAGCTACTGCAGGAATGCTTATCGATCCGTTTGATGTAGAAAAAATGGCCGATGTGATTCATGCGGTTCTTTCAAAGGAAGAATTAGCCAAGGAATTATCGGAAAAAGCACTGCGACGGGCTCGTCAATTCAATTGGGAGGATGCGGCTAAGGATACCTTCCGTATCTACAGCGAGCTTTAAGAAGTTCCATTCTTTGCAGAAATCAAATCTCTATTCATAGAAACAAAATCCAGCACAAATGCAAAAAATGAGAAAAAGATCAGACTCATGAATAAGGCCACGGCAGTATTCAACAGCAAATTGGGGGCAACAGGCCTTACGGTCGAGGTCGGCTCTTTGACAATCTTTGTTGAGTCAAAACGGCCCTTAAGCTTTTCCAGATTCGATATTTCGTTTTCGAGCTGACTGATATTTTCTTCCTCTTCTTCAATGCTGGTGTTTACGTCGACCTCTAAAAGCCTGATGGCTGCGAGTTTTTCATCCAAAGTTTCGTAGTACTGCAAACTCTGTTGAATTTCATTGGAATACAAGAGTAAACTCAAGCTGTCGTATTCGCTTTCCTTTTGTCTTGCCAAGGCATTCATCTGTCCTTCTTCCAGTTTCGCAATACGCCCCTTGGTGGTCGAAATCTCTGCCCTTAGGTTCTTCTCTCTCTGACCAATGATCTTCAGCTTTCCCTTAAGATCTAATATTTTTTTTTGACTCGTTTCTTTTTGAATTTCGTTATTCTTCATGTTTGTGTCTATATTATTTAATTCAATCGAAATCTTATCATCTATGTCCGGTTTGATCATGGAGTTCAGGGAATCCAATATTTTTCGCCCCAATTCTACATCATGATGTTTGATGTGGAATCTGGCTAAGATGGTGTTGGGAATGGCTCTGCCGTGTATTTTCGGCATTTTATTTAGGTCCAAGCCCAACTGGGAGGCGATTAAGACATTAAAAGATTGGAGATTGACTTTATTAGCGATCTGATCAGGTCTCTCAACCACAAATTCCTGCATATTGCCCGCCAGGTCCTCCTTAAAAAATTTGCCCGGCTGGATAATGGTGTCTACCTCATAGATTGGTTTGAGTAACAGGCTGATTCCCACAGCTAGACAAACGCTGATAAAGGTTCCCAGAATAATAAACCATTTTTGTCTCTTGAGCATGTTGAAAAAATCGATCAAATCAAGCCCTCTTGCTTCCATGATGTTCTTCCTTAATTCCTTATTAAATTATCATTGGCATAGTAATGTGATTGTGCCTTTAATCTTCTCTCGATACGAATCTTTTGCTGACTATTTTATCACTTCTAAAGTTGGAATAATAGGTTTTCGCTCCCCGATTCGGAGCATGTCGGTTCTCTCTGGTGTCTGGTGCAGAGTAGATATCGTAAAGGGGATTTTTCAAGAGGTTAGGTTCTGCCAGAAATAAATATTGCCAAGCCATGGGATTTTTATGATTAGGGATGAGATAGATTAACAAAAATCACCCCTAATATCATCTAAAAGGGCGATAGAAATTGGAAAAGAGACCATATAGTGTATAATCAAATGTTTAGCTTGGATAAAAGTATGTCGAAACTGCGCATTTTTCTCACCGCCACACTTTGCCTAGTAGCCGTGTTGCTCGTCTCTTTTACACTTGAGGCAAACCCATCGGCTAATGATCCAACACAATTTGGTGTTGTCTCTGCAGTTGCCCACAGATCGTATCCAGGAGGAGCTTGGCCATCAATGTCTGATGAGGCAAGCGCGATGGCAAGCCGTGGAGTCTGCTGGGCGAGGGAAGAGTTCCTTTGGCTTGGGATTGAGCCAACTCAGGGAGAGTTTTTTTGGACCCGCACGGACTATATGGTTCAGGAGCTAAAAACAAATCGTGACATCGAAATACTTGGGCTCCTGTGGGGGACTCCTTCCTGGGCTTCTCAAGCTCCGGCGGATCCTAATTATATGTTTTATCCTCCGTCGGATTTAAACAACTGGTATAATTATGTTTACCAGACTGTTTCTCGATATAAAGGGAGCATTAAATACTGGGAAATATGGAACGAACCAGATTTTTCACAATGTTGGTTACCTTCTCCAAATCCTCAAGCATACGCTCAACTTCTCATTAAAGCCTATGATGCTGCAAAAGCCGCAGATCCAAATTGTGTCATCATCCATGGAGGAATCAGCTGGCCTGATGAACTCGCATTGGAGTATCTCCAAGGCGTATATAATGCTGGAGCTTGGTCTAAATTTGATATAGTCGGCGTGCACGGTTTTCATGATGATCAACCGCCGGAAGATATATTTTTCAAAGAAACGAGGAAACGTTTTGCGGCTGGATTGGTGAAGTTTGGGTCAAAACCCATTTGGTATACGGAGATAAGCTGGCCAACCAATCCTCACTACACAGTGGGGGTTGATTATGAGACACAAGCAAACTACCTTGTGAGGGATATTGTCCAAAGCATCGGTCACGGAATAGGCCGCATTTTTTGGTATAATTTCAGGGATCATGACGATAATTCTTCTCAATGGATCGACAATCTGGGAATAATCGACAAAGACTATAACAACAAAGATTCTGCAGCTGCATATGCAAATCTGAGCAGTCAGCTGAGTGGGATGACGCTCATGGGACGGCGTGATCCTTATCTGTTAACTCGGAGTGTTCTGGACGCGTACGAGGATTCCTCTGGCAGAGGCGGGAACATTACCATCACGAATGAGCAGAGATATCGCGGATTTTTTTCAGGCAAGCTGACATATAGCTTTGCTTCACCCGGAGACTATGCCAAAGGATCCCATGATGTGGAAGTACCGGGCACTCCCACCAAAATCGGCCTCTGGGTGTACCGCAACAACTGCAACAATGCACTCTCAATAACTTTTTTTGATGCTCAAGGTGAATATTATTTCATCGGGCTTGGATATATTATTGGTTTCGGATGGGAGTATATGGAGGCAGATATAGAATCCGCCGTATGGGGAGCTGGGGATGGAAACAAGACTGTGGATTTTCCGATTATACTCGAGGCTGTGGTTCTCAACTACGATGAGAACTATGGCGGTGACAATAAGACATCTGGATTTATTTATATAGATGATTGTTCCTCCAATATGGGCGATGTTGGTGTCAATGCCTATCAGTTTGTAAGCGGAAGCAATATTACAGAGGTTATTTGGACAGACAACGGCTTGAGTGCGAACGTACCATTCCACACAAATAACTTAACCATTGTTAACCGGGATGGTACAAGCAATCAGGTCGTTACTGATGGAGGATCCGGGGATCTGGATGGTGTCGCGAACAATCAGATTGTTATTATCGCTGGGGAGGAGCCGCGCTACGTAATTACGCAGCAAGATACCACTGCATACGTTCTTGACGGATTCGGGGGGGTCCATACTGGGGGGACGGCCACTGCGATTTTTCCCGCGACTCCTTACTTCGGTTGGGATATCGCCAGGGATCTGGAGTTGGTATCCAGCGAAGCCGGGTATTATGTTTTGGACGGATTCGGGGGGATCCATACTGGAGGGACAGCCTCGATGATTTTTCCTGCGACTCCTTACTTCGGTTGGGATATCGCCAGGGACCTGGAGTTGGTATCCAGCGAAACCGGCTATTATGTTTTGGATGGATTCGGGGGGGTTCATACTGGAGGGACAGCCTCGCTGATTTTTCCTGCCACTCCTTACTACGGTTGGGATATCGCCAGGGACCTGGAGTTGGTATCCAGCGAAACCGGCTATTATGTTTTGGACGGATTCGGGGGGGTTCATACTGGAGGGACGGCCCTGCAGCTTTCTCCTACCACTCCTTACTTCGGCTGGGATATCGCCAGGGACCTGGAGCTGATATCCAGCGAAACCGGCTATTATGTTTTGGACGGGTTCGGGGGGATCCATACTGGAGGAACGGCCCTGCAGCTTTCTCCTACCACTCCTTACTTCGGCTGGGATATCGCAAAAAAACTCAAGCTCAGGTGAAACTCTACAGGGATGGTATCAAGAATAATAAAAGAACCACTCTTTAATAGGCGCCTCTACTGGAGAATGCAACCATGATGCTTCTCAGGAGGATCGTGATGTCCATCCACAGCGACCAGTTGCGGATGTAATACTCGTCGATCATAAGCCTGTCTTCAAAGCCGACTTCAGAACGGCCGCTGACCTGCCAGAGCCCGGTGAGGCCGGGTTTTACTCTGGCTATTGTCTTGGAGGTGTCTTCGCGGTTAACCAATTCTTCCGGAATATAGGGCCTGGGGCCGACCATGCTCATCTCACCTTTCAGAATGTTGAGAAGCTGAGGGAGCTCATCCAGGCTGAAATTCCGTATGAAGCGTCCGACTCGGGTGACTCTGGGATCGTGATTTTTAAGTTTTTTATATGTCTTCCATTCCTCTACAGCCTCTGGGTGAGATTGAAGATAGTCTTTCAGGATCTGCTCGTTATCGAGGTACATCGAACGGAACTTGTACATATTGAAGGTCTGCCTGTTGCGGCCGACTCGTTTCTGGACATAGATTGAGGGTCCTTTTGATTCGAGCCTTATCGCTATCGCTATCAGTGCCAACAGCGGCCAAGTAAAGAACAATATGAACAGCGTGAAAAAGATATCTGACACGGTTTTGATAAGAACGTTCCAGGGTTTAACCAAATTCCGCTTGATGTGCAAAGCGAGGATATCTCCGATAATCTCTATATTGACTCCTTCGGTGATGAAGTCACCGCTCCTCGGGATCAGCCACATCGATTCACTGACATTCTCACAGGTACTCAGGATTTTTTTGAGCGATTTTCTGGGGAGATGTGGAGTTACGACCATGATGTCTTTCGAGCCGTATGACTTGGCGATGTTTTCCAGCTCGGAAATGGGGCCGTGGACCCTTATTCCGCGAAAGGACTTGCCGATCTTAGCAGGATCATCGTCGATGAATGCCATAACTTCGTAGCCCAAAGTCCGGTTTTTCCTGATATTGTCTACAATGGAAAGGCTTGTCTGATGGACACCCAGGATAAGGAGCTTTTTCTTCCAGGTGTTGAAGCGGATCAAAACGGTTTTTACGACCGCCCTCATCATGGGAAACAAGAACAGGCTCAAGATCCAGGCGAGTATCACAACGGTTCTAGAGAAGTGGAATTCTGTTTTGGTAATGAAAATGGATATGATCACGAGAAAAGAGGAGAGGGTGGAACTTTTTGTCAGGACTTTTACTTCTTCCCAGAAGGAATAGCGTTTTGTGTAGAGTTTCTCATGGGCGAAAACCAAGACCCAGATCGCAGCCATGTAGTAGTGTTTGAGAAAGGCTGAAAATGGAGGCAGCGGGATTTCTGTATACCGCTGTATGAGGCTGGGAAGCAGCATATCGCGGAGCAAAAAGGCCAACGCATAGCTGATGAAAATGGCCAGCACATCGGTTAGGAGCAAGCTCATGAACGAAATTATCTTATTTTTCATGCTTGTTAATCATCTTATGATATCCAAAACCTATGACAATTCCAAATCTATTTTCCCTGCACTGCGGCTGCTGAATTCTTCGGGCGATCGTGCCAGAATCTCAGACGCTTCAGTCCACTACAAAAAGTTTCTGAAGTACTGTGGTTTGAAATTATCGATCCAACAGTCTGGTAATTTTTTGGGTATTGGCACACTTCCTGTGCGAACAGGCCCTCGCCGGCCTGATCTACACAGCCTTGGGAGAGGCTGCAATAATGGATAATACGATATAGTAATTGGACTATGATAAACTCACAATTTCGGGTATCTTAAAGCTTAGTGATGAGGAATCAAGATGAGAATAGGATTATTGCTTCCGCTAAGCACTTTTTTATCCTGCTATTTTATGTTCTGTTCTTCGTATTATTCTATTACAAATATGTTCCCTTACAAATAACGTATCAGATCGCACTTGTTCCCATCCTGCTAATAGCTGTAATTCTGACAATGCGTAACCCTCGGGATGGAATACTCTATTTCGTATTCAGCTTCCCGTTGATCAACAATCTACCTTCTCTGTTTGGTATCCACCAGAACATCCCTCATGCCCCTACAGCACTTGTCCTTTGCCTGGCCTTGGGACTGGGTTTTTTGTTTCATTCTCTGTATAAAGGGCTGCCGGTCCAGGAGCAGCACTCCCTATTCAAATCCTTACGACTATTATCCGTTATTATCGCGCTTTCATGCCTTATTACCAACCTGAGATTTCTAAACTTCTTTCCCTTTTTATCCCAAAACTCCTTAGAATTGATCGCCAACCTAGACGGCGTCAGGAGCGGCGGCGCTGTTATGAGCAGCCTTTTCGGAGCGCTTAATTATCTCACGGGCTTTTTTGTGTTTTGGATCATATTCCGATATGTCAGGACAGATGAGCTGCGCAAGAAATTGGTCGGCGTGTTCTGTGCCGCCACGTTTTTGGTGGTGGCCTTTGCCCTGGTTCAAAAATTTATTTCCCTCGAACTGGGGAACACAGCGGTCTTCATTCATCTGGAGCGCTTGAATTCTACCCTAAAAGATCCCAATTCATTGGGAATTTTTCTGGCAGCGTCTTTCCCTGTTTTGCTGGGATATGCTTTGTCTGTCACAAAAAAGGCAAGGATCCCGATCGCCGCTCTTCTGGTCCTCATCCTGTATATATTTCCAGACGCGGGCTCCCGCAGCGGCATGTTAGGACTAGTGGTGGCCCTGGTCGTCTTTCTGGTCCTATGGCAGGTCAAGCAGAATTGGGATAAAAAAAAGAGAGCCCTTTTGTATCTCGCGGCATTGAGCATCTCCACGGTTCTCATATCCTCCTATGCACTCTTCTTCAAGGATACCAACCTGATCAGTCGCCTGGGCGACAATGTCAGGCAGTTTAAGGGAGAAATCGTTGTTCCCGAGATGGGAATCGCCATGGGCCGACAGTATCTGTGGCGTATCGGGATTGAGATGTTCGAGGAGTCTCCCGTGACAGGGATGGGGCTTGGGGCCTATATCATAGACCTTCCCAATTTCGCAGAGGAAATGGATTTTTCTCTATATTCCACGGATTCTTCCGAGAATTACTTCGTACAAGTCGCGGCTGAGCTGGGGATCATCGGCCTCTGCCTAGCGATCTGGCTCTTCATAGGGATTATGCGTCTTTTAAGGGAAAATCTGATTTCAAATAGATCCGAAGGATCACGGGATTTCATAAAGATAGGATTGATATGCGGTATCGTTGCGGTTTTGGTCAACTTCATGCTGCATACCTACATCGGCGCGTATGATGTCAAATACCTGTTCTGGTTCATGGTAGGATTGCTGGCTGCCTCCTCCACTCCTAAGGAACTCGGCAAAGTAAGTAGAAAAAGCAGCAGGAAGAGTTTTTGGCTGCCAGCTCTCCTTCTGATCCTAGTCTTCGGTAGTGTCCATTTAAGGAATTCGTTGGGGCCCCTCTCCTTGGAGAAACGAGCCGAACGGTTTGGCTGGAGTCAGAATTTCGGTTTTTTTGCTCAAGAAAATGATGATCGCCAGGTATATTTTCGCTGGGCGGAAAAGATGTCCGGTCTCCAAGTCCCTGTTTTAGGACGGTCCGTGGTGGTTCCACTCATGGCATCACATTCGGGTATAGAACATCATCCATTGAGCGTGGAGATTTCTCTGGCCGACAAGTATTTTAATCCAGCTCTCAAACTTGAACACCTCGAGATCGGAGATAGGGCTTGGAGAGAATTTCGACTGGATTGGGAACGGAACCATCAGGACAGGATCAACCTGGTATTCGAGTGCAGCCGCACCTGGCAGCCCTTTAAGGTCGACGGAACACCTGATCTGCGCAATTTGGGCGTCGCATTCGGAGAAATCTGGTATGTTCCGCACTTAGAGGGCGATACAGGGCACTACCAGACTTTAGAAATGATTCCCTCGGACAATTGGGATGGAAAACTAAAGAGTGCGATGTTTTCAAATGGGACGAGTTTTATAGATTTCTCCAATAGCCAACCATGCCATGCGATTCGTATACGTTTTCGAGGAGACCTGGCCTTTGACGTGGGCCCTCTGTTTGTGGTCAAGATCGATCAGGATATTGTGGGCAAAACTATGCTAGGTGATGAGGAGTGGACATCTCTGTTTTTTCCGGTAAGCATGGCTGCTGGAGAGCATCGGGTCAGTGTCGAGTTCTTGAACGATTCAGGGGAAGCGAATCCGATCCAGGATCGAAATTTATTTTTAGGTCAAGTTGAGATACTCGTGAAGAACTGAACATCTTATCTGAGGGTGATCCGAACGTCCTTCTGCTTCAGGCTTGACCTGAAAGTGACGTATGAATCATTTCCTCTTCGTTCGGTTTGATATTCCTCAGATTGATCATTCACGGTGATTTTGATTCGGCCGAAGCCGGGCTGATCGATCGGGAACGAAGGAATCCATATCGACACGGTTCCCTTGCTGTCATAATTGCTGTTGATCCGGAGTCGGATCTCATGGTCTTTCTGATTAAACGAATAGTCATAGGCCACAAACAGATCCCTTGCCGGCAGATATAGATGGATCTTTCCGATATCTTGGCCCAACTTCGGCTCGATCCTGATCCGGTCCTGGTCTAAACTGATCCCGAAATACTCTTCCACTGCAGCCTTCGCCAATACTCCGGCGCTGCCGCAGAAGATGTCGCTCCCGCGTCCCACTCCCTTCCGATTGTCCCACTCGAAAAAGCCGCGGTTGGCGATGTTCTTCTGGATGATCTCCAGGAGTTTTTCCGTGGCCTGGGTGCTGAAGCCGTTCTCGTACATGGCTCGGATCAGGCGTCCCCCGAACCAGTCCCACTGGCCGCCGTTCTGATATTCGAAGGGATCGTCCAGCAGGCCATGGCGGTAAGTGCCGGCAGGGTAGGGAGGGAGCAGAGTGCCGCTTATTGTCGAGACTTCGAGAGCCTCCTGACGCTCCAGAGCTGTTTCGATGATGCGCTGTGCCTGCTGCGGATCTGCCAGCCCTGAAACCACAGCCTGCGCATTGCCACCCATGGCGAAGATGTCGTTCTCATCAAAATCGTGTACGAGGTCGTCCAGGTGGCGGTGTACCGCGAAAAAGCCTCGGTCTTCCTGCCAGAGAGCCGCGGTTGTGTTCTCTTGAATCGCGGCGGCTGCGCCCCTCCAGGCCGCGGCCTTGTCCTTTCCCCCGATCGCCACCCACATCTCGGCCAGCTCCCGGGCGGCCTGATAGAACATGGCCTGGTCATAGATGTCCACGGTCCAGTGTGTGTTTTCATCCGTGTAGACCGCGTCCTGGCCTGCGTCCACGATGTCGACGTCCCCCCAGTCTGCGGTGTGCGCGCCCTTGATCATCCCCAGCTTAGGGTCCCACCTCTCTCGTTTCACAAAGTCCAGGGCCGCCTCAAGGCGTGCGATGATCGTCCGGCCCGCAATCTCCTCGCGCAGCCAGTCCTGGCCGAGGATCTGATAGACCTGATACGCGGCCTGGATCGCGCTGGCCTCCTGGTCGGTCTCCGTGGTGTTTTTGTCCGCCTCTCCCCGGGAGTCGATCCAGTCGTAGAGGGATCCGTCCTCCCGCTGATAGGCCAGGTGCTCTTCCAGCCAGGAGCTCAGCCATTCAGCGCTGTAGAACCAGCGGGAGGCCGGGATAATAGTGGCAGCATCCCGGAGCCAGATCTGAGGATAGTCCTTTCCGGGCGCGAATCCGGACACCATGCCTGTCCGCCCCTGAAATGTGGTCTCATTCTCCTCCAGTGTAAGTCGGATCAGCTTGTAGAGCTGGTTGATCTCGGGCCGGGAAGAGGTGAAGCGGGTCCGCATCCCGGACTCCAGACGGATCTCCTGGACGCTGTCGGGCCAGAGGCGCTCCTTGACATCCAGCTGGATCTCCAGGGTCTCGGATCCTCCGTCCTTGAACCAGGCCACGCCCTCGCGGACGAGGTCGAACTCCAGGATGTGTTCCCCGCTCCGAAACGGCACTCGGAAGAGGACCTCGAGCTCGACGGACTCACCTGGCTCGATCCGTTGGGGCAGAGGGATGCGGCGGTTGTCGAATCGTGTCACGCTGCGGTCCCGGTCCGTGAGATGGTAGGAAAGGAAGCAGGGAGGAGTGGACTCTGAGTCCCAGGCTTCCTGCCCGAGGTTGGAAAGCGTGAGACGGATGGGGAGGCGAGCTCCCTCCATGCCGCTCAGGCTCTGGTTGTCGGCCTCGATCCGGGCCGCATAGGGGAGCGTAGGCAGTATTGCCTTCCTCTGGCAGGCCCCGATCAGCAGTGAGGCCGCAAGCCAGCCCACAAGAAGGGAAGCGGGGATCGCCGCCGCGCACGCCCGTGTGCGAAGATGAGTGGAAAAGCTCTTCCTGAGCATGAGCCCTCGTTCAGCAGATGCGCGGCAGGAGCTCAGATGTCAGCGGCTCGAGAAGCCTCAGTCCGCCTGAAACCGCGGAAAGGAGCAGCTCGCCCGGCTTGCCCACGCGGTCGTCGATCCTGCCGATGTCCGCGGCCCCGGCACCGAGCTCGTGCTGACGGATGCTGTCCAGGATGCCGGCGGCCCTGTCTTCCGGCACGACCAGCACAGCACGTCCTTCGCAGGCCAGGTAGAGGGGATCGATCCCCAGGAGTTCGGTGGCGCCGCGAACCGCGCGCGACAGAGGGATGGCGTCCTCCTCGATGACCACCGCATGGGGGAGCTTTTCTGCCAGTTCGCTCAGCACCGTGGCCAGTCCGCCGCGGGTGATGTCCCGCATCCAATAGGTTCCCTGCTGCCAGAAAGGCAAGAGGAAGTTCAGAGGGGCGCAGTCACTCTCTGCCTCGCTCTCCAGACCGAAGTCTCCGCGCGCGAGCATGACAGCAAGGCTGTGTTCTCCCAGGGTGCCGGTCACGAGGATCCGGTCTCCAGGCCTGGCCCCCTCCAGCGTGGGAGTCGCCACGATCCGGCCCACACCGGCCGTGTTGATGTAGACCTTGTCGCCCTGGCCCCGCCTCACCACTTTGGTATCTCCCGTGGCGATAAGCACGTCGGCTGCCTGCGCCGAGGTGTGGATCGAGCGCAGGATCTTCTCCAGGTCTCCCACGTCCATGCCTTCCTCCAGGATGAGCCCCAGGGTAAGATAACGCGGTTCGGCTCCGGAGACCACGAGGTCGTTTACGGTGCCGTTCACACAGAGCGTGCCGATGTCGCCGCCCGGAAAGAAAATGGGATCGACAACATAGCTGTCCGTTGTGAGGGCGATCCCCTCGGGGAGATGCGCCGAGTCTGCCAGGGGGCTGAGCAGCGGATTCTCTAAATATTTAATGATATAGCCCTCGATAAAATCCCGCATGAGCTTGCCGCCGCTCCCCACTTCGAGGCTGATCTTTTTCATGTATCTAGTATGGGGTCAGACTCATATAAATTCAACGAATAATTTCTTCTTATCCGAGCCCATGGGGTGGATGGGTGGGTCCCTGGCGAGGATATGAAATGACTCTACCCAACTTGCTGAACGCTCACCTTTCCCTTATAATATGCAGTCAATTCATGATTCCGGAGAAAAACAGATGTGTTTAGCAATACCGGCCAAGGTGATCGAGGTCGACGAATCCAATCAGGGTAAGATCGACTACTTGGGTACCAAGGTCAAGTCGAATTTTGCCCTGATCGAGAATATCGAGGTGGGGGACTGGGTCATCGTGCACGCAGGATACGCGATATCCAAGCTGGACGAAGAGGAAGCCCAGGAAACCCTGTCTCTGATCCGCGAATATATGCAGTTCGAGCAGAACGAATCCTGAGTCATGGATGAGCTGAAAAACAAGGCGGTCATCCGGGGCCTCCTGAATAAAATACGATCCAAGACGAAGACCGCAGCACTCCCCACGCCCATCAAACTCATGGAGGTGTGCGGCACGCACACCATGGCGCTCCACCGCTACGGACTCAAGAAGATGCTGTTGGATGCCGGGATCGACATGCTGACAGGTCCGGGCTGCCCGGTGTGCATCACGCCCAACGAGTACCACGAGGCGGCCATCCGGCTGGTGTCCGAGAAGAAGGACTTCGTACTGGCCACTTTCGGTGACATGACGCGGGTCCCCACGGCCAACGGCTCGCTGCAGACCGTGATCCCGGCCGAGGATTCTCGGGTCAAGGTCGTGTACTCCCCGGCTGAAGCCCTGGACATCGCGCGGAGGTCGCCGGAGAAGGACGTCGTGTTCTTCGGAGTCGGTTTCGAGACCACGATCCCGGCCGTGGCCCTGACCGCTGGGGCTGCCGCTGAGGAGAAGATTCTTAATTTTTCGGTACTCACGGCGTTCTGGCTGGTCCCTCCACCCCTGAAAGCACTGCTCCAGGCCGAGGACGTCCGCGTGCAGGGCTTCCTGTATCCGGGCCACGTGAGCGCCATAATCGGCGAAGAACCCTATCGCTTCATCGCTGATGATTTCGGTGTACCCGGTGCCATTGCCGGATTCGAGCCCGGTGACATCCTCCTGGCCATCGATGCCATCCTGGACCAGATGACAGCGGGGCGCCCGGCCGTGGACAACGAGTACACACGGGTCGTTCGCCGGGAAGGCAATCCGGCCGCCCTGGCCGTGATGCGGGACATGCTCGAGGTCACGGACAGCCACTGGCGGGGACTCGGTGTCATCCCTCAGAGCGGTCTGAGGTTGAAGCCGGAATACAGGGACTATGATGCCGAGATCAAATACGACCTTGCAATCGAGCCGGGGAGTGGTGACCTGCCCGGCTGTCGCTGCGGCGAGGTGCTGCAGGGCAAGCTTTCTCCGCCGGAATGTCCGCTCTATGGCATGACCTGCCGCCCGGATTCACCCTATGGCCCCTGCATGGTTTCCTATGAGGGAGCCTGCCTGGCCCATTACAAGTACAGCCGGTAAACGGAATTCGTTTGTCCGCCCCTTCGTGTACTCTCAGCAGCAGCGAAGACATGGTGGAGCCTGTTTCCGTGCAATTGAGGTTTGGGGGAAGAGTAGGTATAATGTGGCCATGCTTGAGAGCTTGAAGGGATTCATCCGATCCGGGAGCGAAGAGGAAGACCTCGCCCGGCAGATAGATTTCGACCGCCTTCCTCGGCATGTCGCCGTGATCATGGACGGCAACGGCCGCTGGGCTAAGAAACGGAATCTTCCCCGGGTAGAGGGGCACCGCTCCGGCTCCAAATCGGTGCGTGAGGTAGTGGAGACCTCGGCCCGACTGGGGATCCGATACCTGACCCTATACGCGTTCTCCAAGGAGAACTGGAAGAGGCCACGTGCCGAGGTCAGTACGCTCTGGAAGCTGCTCGAAGACTATCTGAAAAGAGAAGACAAGACCATGATGAAGAACCGGGTCCGGCTCCAGGTGATCGGGCAGATCGAGGCCCTCCCGGCCTCTGCCCAACGCGAGCTGGACCGTGTCATGGAGCTGACCAGAGAGAATGACCGGCTCACCGTGATCGGAGCGCTCAATTACGGGGGCAGGGCAGAGATCGTGGATGCTGTGAAAAAATGGGCCTCGGGCGGCGATCAAAATATAGACGACCTGGATGAAGACACATTCTCTGGCTACCTGTACACGGCTGGTATCCCGGACCCCGACCTTCTGATCCGGACCAGCGGCGAGCTGCGCATCTCGAATTTTCTCCTGTGGCAGATCGCCTATGCCGAGATCCATGTCACGCCTCTCTACTGGCCTGACTTCAAGAAAAAACAGTATTTGCAGGCGATCCTAGATTATCAGTCGAGGGAGAGGAGGTTTGGAGACATCCAGGCTTCATAGATCCCCCGGGTTCTTATAATTCCCAGGGCAGGAAAAGGACAGAGACCATGAATATGCTGAAGAGAACACTTACGGCCCTGGTGCTTCTTCCCCTGACCGTAACAGCCATCCTGTTTTTTCCCAGGATCTGGTTTTTTGTCTTGATCCAGGCCATCATCTTTGCCGCGCTGGTGGAGTTTTACGGCCTGCCCCGGCGTAAGAAGATATTTCCCACCAAGGGCCTTGGGATCCTCGTGGCCCTGCTCTTCTCTGCCTCGTTTTATTTTCAATCGTTCACGATCGGAATGGCCCTGTTCGTGGGCCTGGCCCTCTGTGCGTTTTACTATGTGAAGACCGTGACCACGGTGGAAAAGCTGGCTTCCTTCCCCGCCTCCATGGCCCTGACCTACTTCGGAGCCGTTTACCTGTGCTTCATGCTGAACCACATCCTCTGGCTGCGCGACCGATACGATCCTATTCTCATCATCTATATGCTGGCCGTGATCTTTATCGGGGACACCGGAGCGATGCTTGTGGGCCGGTGGCTGGGAAAACACAAAATGACACCCCTGGCCAGCCCCAACAAGACCTGGGAAGGCAGCATCGGCGGCCTGGTCACGGGCGCTGCGGGAGGCCTGGCTTTTCAGCAGTTGTTTTTTCCGGCAGATGCCGTCATATGGAAGGTGGTGGTTTTTGCCCTGCTCCTCCAGATGATCGCCCAGGTCAGCGATCCCTTCGAATCGCTGTTCAAGCGGGCCTCCGGTGTCAAGGACTCGTCCAACCTGCTGCCCGGACACGGCGGTTTCTTTGATAGGGTGGACAGCCTGATCCTGGCCATCCCTCTGTTCTACTATCTCCTGGAATACATCGGCATGCAGTGATCCGAGGCCCCACCACATGAAAAAACTCACAGTCCTCGGCTCCACTGGATCCATCGGCCGCACCACCCTTGCGGTTGCGGCCAATCATGGCGGAGCTTTCCGTGTCGTCGGGCTGGCGGCGGGGCGCAACATTACCCTCCTGGCCGAGCAGGCGGAACGCTTCCGCCCTGAGATCCTGGCGCTGGAACGGGAAGAGGACGTGGAAGCCCTGCGCCAGGCCGGCTCGTATCTGCCCCCCAAGATCGTGTGGGGTGCAGAGGGGGCTGTCGAAGTGGCCGGTGACACGCGCAGCGACATCGTGGTGTCCGCCATCACAGGCATCAATGGGCTCAGGCCGACACTCGCAGCCGTGGAATCCGGGGCCCGCGTGGCCCTGGCCAACAAGGAATCTCTTGTTGTGGGAGGATTCCTCCTGAGAGAGGCCTCGGCCCGCTCCGGAGCAGAGATCATTCCCGTGGACAGCGAACACAGCGCCGTGTTCCAGTGCCTGGCCAAGGAACGCCCACAGGATGTCCGCAGGGTTATCCTCACGGCCTCTGGCGGCCCCTTCTTCAGGCTGACCCCCGAAGAGATGCGGTCCAAGCCTCCCGAGGAAGCGCTGAATCATCCGCGTTGGAAGATGGGCAAGAAAGTGACCATCGACTCGGCCACCATGATGAACAAGGGGCTCGAGCTGATCGAGGCGCGGTGGTTGTTCGACCTGGCGCGGGACCAGCTGGGCGTCCTGATCCATCCCCAGAGCATCGTCCACTCGCTGGTCGAGATGCGCGACGGATCGGTGCTGGCCCAGCTGAGTCAGACCGATATGAGGATCCCAATCCAGTATGCCCTGACCTTCCCGGAGAGATCCGATTCAGGGCTTCCGGCCCTCGACCTGGGCCGCATCAGGGAGCTGGAATTCTATGATGTGGACTTCGAACAGTTTCCCATGGTCCGCCTGGCTCTTAAGGCACTGGAGCGGGAGCAGGCCTTCTCCGTGGGTCTCAATGCCGCTAATGAACTGGCGGTGGAGGCCTACCTGAATAAACAGATCGATTTTTTCCAGATCCATGAGGTCGTGGCCGAGTCCCTGGCTTCTCAGGAACCGAGTCGAGACGTCCGGACCCTGGACGACATATTTGCGGTCGATCGGGAAGCGCGCGAGCGTACCCGGCAGCTGCTGCAGAAGAGGAATTGACATGACATCGATATTAGGAACGATTTTCTCATTCGCCATCGTATTTGGAATTCTGGTTTTCGTACACGAATTCGGCCATTTTTTCATGGCCAAGCTGGTGGGCATCAATGTCGAGGTGTTCTCGTTCGGATATGGAAAAAGGCTCTTCGGATTCAAGAAAAAGGGCACCGACTACCGCATCAGCCTGATCCCCATGGGAGGATATGTGCGCTTTGCCGGGGAAGAGGCGGCCCTGGAAGGCCTCAAGACCGGCGGGGAGGTCAAACCCGGAGACTATCTGGCGGCCAAGCGCTGGCAGCGTTTCCTGGTGATCCTGTGCGGTCCTGTCATGAACCTTATCCTGGCCCTCCTGCTTGTTGCCGTGATCAACATGGTGGGCGTGGACGTGCCCGTGTGGATGGAGAAAACACCGGTGATCGGCTGGATCGAGCCGGATTCCCCCGCTTCCAAGTCCGACCTCAAAATCGATGACACGATCCTGAGCATCAATGGGGATCAGGTCCCCACCTGGAACGATGTGGAGCTGGCCGTGGCCATGCAGCCGGAGAAGACCATCCAGGTCGAGATCCAGCGGGGGAGCGAGATCCGGGTCGTGGACCTGCAGACCGAGAGCATCACGCGTTTTCAGTGGGGATACGCCGGTTTCTACGGCAAGATTCAGGTCCAGGTGACCATGGTGATGGCCAATTCTCCGGCGGAAGAGGCCGGCCTCCAGGCGGGCGATGTGGTGACGGCTATAAACGGAGAGCCGATCTACACCTACCAGTTCATCGAGCTGCTCGAGAAGAGCCCGGACCAGGAACTGGACTTCCTCGTGGATCGGAACGGAGAATCCCTGCACCTGACCGTTGTTCCCCGCAAGGAGGGGGACATCGGGAAGATCGGGATCTATCACACGCCGCTGACCAGGGAAAAGAAATTCGGTTTTTTTGCGGCCTTTGCCCAGAGCTTCAATGAGAACCGCAGGCTGCTCTTCGCGATCTTCGATTTCCTCAAGAACCTGATCCAGGGAGAGGCCTCCACGAGGCAGTTGGGCGGGCCCATCGAAATCGCCAACATCTCCTATGCCTTCTTCCGCATGGGGCTGCTCGCCATGATGAACTGGATCGCGTTTATCAGCCTCCAGCTCGGCATCATCAATCTCTTTCCGGTGCCCGTGTTCGACGGGGGACAGATCCTCGTTTTGGGACTGGAGGGGGCAGCCCGGAAGGACTTCCCGCCCAAGGTCAAGCAGATCATCATGCAGATCGGATTCGCCATCTTCATCTTCCTTGTGGTGTTCATCATCCTCAACGACGTGGTGAAGAGGCTCCCGAACGGGTGGAGTTCTATCATCCCCTTCTAGAGTTGACCGGGGAAAGAGAACACGTTACAGTTACAGCCGGGCCGATGAGTGAAGTGAAGGAAAAACTGGAGTTTCCCCGGAGAGAGACGCGGCAGATCGATGTGGGCGGCGTCAAGATCGGGGGAGGGGCGCCCATCGTCGTCCAATCCATGACCGACACCGATACGCGGGATGTTGAAGCCACAGCCGCTCAGATCCGGAGGCTGGAGGAACAGGGCTGTGAGATCGTGCGTGTCGCGGTCCCGGACAGGGAAGCGGCCGTCGCGTTGGCCGCGATCAGGAAGCGGATCCACATTCCCCTGATCGCCGATATCCACTTCGATTATCAGCTGGCCCTGGAGTCTTTGGCCGCGGGTGTCGACGGGCTCCGGATCAATCCGGGGAATATCGGGTCCAGGGAGCGTGTCCGGCAGGTGGTCACGGCCGCCGCGGACCGAGACATCCCTGTCCCTGTTCGCATAGGCGTCAACTCCGGATCACTCGAGAAGGACCTGATGAAACAGCACGGGGGGGCGACGGCCGAGGCCATGGTCGAGAGCGCCCTGCGTCATATCCGGATCCTCGAAGAGCTGGATTTCCGGGCCATCAAGGTGTCTCTCAAGGCCTCGGACATCCCTCGCACCCTCAAGGCCTACCGGCTTCTCGGCGAAGAGGTCGACTATCCCTTCCATGCCGGCATAACCGAGGCCGGTGGTCTTCTCTCCGGCAGCGTGAAGTCCGCGGCCGGCCTGACCCTGCTCCTGGCCGAAGGTCTGGTGGACACGTTCAGGGTCTCCTTGACCGCTCCTCCCGAGAACGAAGTGCGTGTTGCCTTTCGCATCCTGTCCAGCCTCGGGATCAGGCGGAGGGGGCCGGATATCATCTCATGTCCAGTGTGCGGGCGCAGCGAGGTGGACATAGCCGGTATCGCGGAAGAGGTGGAGCGGAGGCTGGCATCCGTCACGGCGCCCCTCACGGTAGCGGTCATGGGCTGCATGGTCAATGGCCCCGGCGAGGCCAAGGAAGCCGATATCGGAGTGGCCTGCGGGCGCGGTTCCGCCGTCCTCTTCAAGCAGGGTGAGATCGTGCGCAAGCTCGAGGAAGGGGAGATCGTGGAAGTGCTGGTCTCCGAGGCCCTGCTCCTGGCCGATGGCTGAGCCACTCTTTTTGAGCCTGAGCTCCGGCTGGCTATAATCTGACCGTTTCGCTATAATTTATCCTCATGTCCGAAAAACCGATCCCCGCGGCTCTCTCTGAGAAATACGACCGCCTCAAAGCCCTCCTCCGGGAACTCGAGCGTGTGCTGGTGGCTTTCTCCGGAGGAGTGGACAGCAGTTTTCTCCTCAAGGTGGCCCGTGATGAGCTGGGCGAGAATGTCCTCGCTGTCATTGCGACGTCCGAGACCTACCCGGAGAAGGAGATCCAGGATGCGGTCCTGCTGGCGGAATCCATGAATGTGGACTACCGGGTCATCCAGAGCTGCGAGATGGAGAATCCGGACTTTGTGGCCAATCCCCCGGACCGCTGTTATCACTGCAAGAGGGAGCTCTTCTCCCGGATGCAGGCCGTTGCCGACAAGGAAGGCATTCCCCATGTCCTCGATGGGGCAAATTTTGAGGACACGGGCGACTACCGGCCCGGCTCTCGGGCAGCCGAGGAACTCAAGGTCAGGTCTCCCCTCAAGGAGATCGGGTTTGTGAAGGACGAGATCCGGGAACTGTCCCGGCACCTGGGGCTTACTACCTGGGACAAGCCTGCCATGGCCTGCCTGTCGTCCCGCTTCCCCTATTACACCCGCATCCATTCCGAGGCCCTGGGCCAGATCGAGCAGGCCGAGGAGTACCTACGGTCCCTCGGCCTTTCGCAGCTGCGGGTACGGCACCATGAGACAATCGCCCGAATCGAGGTTCCTAAAGAAGACATCGCCCGGCTGATGGATCCTCAGCTCAGGGAGGCGGTGGTCCACCGGCTTAAGGAGCTCGGGTATGCCTATGTGACGCTGGACCTGGCCGGATACAGGACCGGAAGCCTGAACGAGACGCTCACCGAAGATCAGAAAAAGGATTCCTGATGGGAAAGCCGGAGGATTCGATCGTCAATGCGCCCGCCTTCAAGGGTTTCGCGCAGAAGACCGTGCTCTACATCCCCGCGGACTCGAACGCGCGAGTGATCGAAAGAGCCCTCAAGGAACGAGCGGAGAGAGAGCTGGAGCTGCCCATGGGGCACCTCTACGGCCTGAGGGACGCGGCCGTGCTCTACGGCTGCATCGGAGCTCCAGCTGCGGTGCTGGCCCTCGAGAGCCTGATCTCCGGTGGAGCCGAGGAGATCAAACTGCTCGGTTTCTGCGGCTCTCTCTGCCGCCGCGCGCGCCTGCTGGATGCCGTGATCGTGACAGAGGCACTCTCTGATGAGGGGACCTCGCGGCACTATTTTGCGGAGAGATCGGAATTCTGCCCGTCTCTCGAACTCAAAGAAGACATGGAGCAGAAGGTCCGTTCCCTGGGCCACCCTCTGCTCCCCGGCGCAGTGGTGTCCACCGACGCTCCCTACCGGGAGACGCCTTCCTGGCGCGAAAACTGGTTGGACAGCGGTGTGGACGGTGTGGACATGGAGACCTCTGCGGTCTTTGCCCTGGCTGAATTCCGCGGCATACGGGCCGGGTCCCTTTTGATCGTGAGCGACGAGCTTGACGACCTGGGTCACAACCGGGCGTTCAACCACCCCAGGATGCCCGAGATCCTGCAGGGATACTTCCTGCCCTTCATCTGCGAGGCATCCGAATGAGGCCCCGGGCGCTTGTCACCCGGAAACTCCTACCCGAAGCCCACGAATTCCTGGACCGACACCTGGATGTTGAGATCGGTGCAGAGGGCCGCAACCTGACCCGGGAGGAGTTGATCGACAAGATCCGGGACAAGGACGGGATGCTTTCCCTGCTGGTGGATTCGGTCGACAGGGAAGTGATGGATGCCGCGCCCCGGCTCAAGATCATCGCCAACTGTGCCGTTGGCTATAACAACATCGACCTCGCCTGTGCTGAGGAGAAGGGGATCCTGGTGACGAACACGCCGGGAGTGCTCACTGACACCACCGCGGACCTGACCTGGGCCCTGATCCTGGCAGTGGCTCGGCGCCTGCCTCAAGCGGACCGATTCGCTCGAGCGGGGCGGTTCGAGGGCTGGGCCCTGGACCTCTTCCTGGGCCGCGATATCACTGGTAAATGCCTGGGCATCGTCGGCATGGGGCGCATCGGCCGGGCCGTTGCGCTCAGGGCCCAGGCTTTCCGGATGGAAACCATCTACTTCGATCCCCACCCGCTGAGCCCGGACGAGGAACGTGAACTTAAGGCCGCCCACGTTCCCATGGAGGAGCTCCTGGAACGGTCCGACATCGTGACGCTCCACACCAGCCTCACGGCTGAGACACATCACCTCATGGGCAAGAGCGAACTGGCCCGGATGAAGAAGAGCGCCATCCTGGTCAACGCGTCGCGTGGGCCAGTGGTGGATGAAAAGGCCCTGGTCCGTGCGCTCGAGGCGGGCGAGATCTGGGCGGCTGGCCTGGATGTGTTCGAGGCCGAGCCGGACATCGAGCCGGGCCTCCTCGAGCTGGACAACGTGGTCGTGCTCCCACACATCGGGAGCGCAAGCTTCGAGACCCGCCAAGCCATGGCCATGACAGCGGCCCGCAACCTGGCGGCCTGCCTGTCGGGAGATGTACCCCCTAACCTGGTTTCATCACCGAAATAACCTGATGCGTTTCAAGCAGATAGATCCGGCAGAGATCGACCTCTCCGATGAGCGATTCCGCGTTTCATTCCCGGATTCCCTGGATGAGTTGACCGACTCCATCCGGGATGTGGGGCTGCTCAATCCTCCTGTACTTACAAAGAGGGAAGACCGGCTGGTCCTGGTGACGGGATGGCGGAGGATCCTGGCCTGCAGCGCGCTGGCGCTGAGTCCCATATCCGTGTTTGTGGAGGAGGGGAAAGACGATCTCGAGCTCTTCTGGAACGCGGTGTACGAGAACACCTCCAGCCGCTCGCTCTCTGTGGTGGAGAAGGCCGAGATCCTGGCGCGTCTCAAGGAATTCGGGGCCCCTCAAGACGAACTCCTCCGCCGAGCTCTCCCGCTGCTCGGGATCCCGTCCACAAAAGAGTACCTGGACCTCTTCCTGGCTGCAGCGGGAATGGATCCGGCAGAAAAAAAACTCGTGCACCAGAAGGATCCGAGCCCGGCCGTGCTCCAGGCATTTCTCTCCTACAGCTCAGAGGAGCGAGCCCACCTTTCGCCCTGGCTGTGGACCCTCGGGCAGAACAAGCAGAAGGAGCTCCTGGGCATACTCAGAGAGATCGCGGCCCGCGATGGCATCTCCCCCGGGCGGGTGCTGGCCCATCCCCGGATCCGGGATCTAGCGGAAGAGAAAAAACTCTCGCCCCGGCAGCAGGCGGAAAAGCTCCTGATCCACCTGCGCGGGCAGCGGAATCCTACTCTGACGGCCTGGTCCCAAGCCTTCGAGGCCGCCCTCCGGAACCTGGGGATAGAAAAGGGGATCGTCATCGATCCGAGCCCCTTTTTCGAGGGTGAGGACCTGGCCCTGCACTTCAGCTTCAGGTCGCGGGAGGAGTTCCTGGAGAGGCTGGCGCGCCTCAAAGGTATGGCGGACAGGCCCGAATTTGCCGGACTTTTCAAGGACCCGGGCGATGAATGATCCGGATGTGCGGATCGAAAGACTCTTTCTCGATGCCTCCTGCCTGGATTACGACCTCACCCGGGAGATCCGGGAGCGGCTCTCGGGAACTCCAGAGGAGATCGTCCGCGATCCCGAGGCTTTCCTGCAGGATTTCCGGCAGAACCGGGCCGATCCTACTGGGGAGGGGAAACGTGCCCTCTGGCTGACCCGTCAGAAGGGAGACTTCATCAAGCCCTGCCCCTGCACTCCGGAGTATCTGGGATGCGGGTATGCCGTCATCAACCTGGACCTGAACTGTCCCCTCGACTGTTCGTACTGTATCCTTCAGCTCTATCTCTCCAACCCCCTCCTGACCGTATCCGTCAACACACCGGACCTCTGGCGAGAGCTGGACGCGTTCCTGGGCCGCCGGCCGAAGGGAATCCCGGTCCGGATCGGGACCGGAGAGCTGGGTGATTCCCTGGTCCTGGACCCCATAACGGGGCGGTCCCGGGAGCTCGTCTCCTATTTCCGGGAGCGGCCCCAAGCCCTGTTCGAACTCAAGACAAAATCCACCCATATCCAGAATCTGCTGGAAATGGAGCCCGCACCCAACATCATAGTCGCATGGTCCCTGAATGCCCCGGCCGTGGCGCAGCAGGAAGAGCGAGGCGCCCCTCCAGTTTCAGATCGGATCGAGGCGGCACGGCAGGTCGTGGAACGGGGTTACAGGGTGGCGTTCCATTTTGATCCGCTCATCCTTCATCCTGGGTGGCAGGAAGGTTATGCAGGGGTTATAAAGCGGCTGTCCGAGCGGATCGACGCCGATCGGATCGCCTGGATCAGCCTGGGAGCACTGCGGTTTCCTCCGGCCCTAAAAGAGATCATGTCCAAGCGCCATCCGGGCAGTCGTCCTCTTCTCTACGAAGAGTTCATCCGGGGCCTGGACGGGAAACTCAGGTATTTCAAGCCGCTCCGCCTGGAGTTGTTCCGCTTCACGGCAGAGCGGCTCAGGGAAGGGCTGGGCAGAGAAGTGCCGCTGTACCTGTGTATGGAGAGCGGTGAGATCTGGAGGCGGGTGTTAAAAAAAGAACCTGGAGGCGAGGAAGAGATTGAAGAGTATCTCGTCTCGCCTCCAGGCTTATATCAGTCTACTTGATTTCCTCTGTCTTCTTATCTGCGATAATCCCGATAAGCTCCACTCCGGCTTCCTTGAGGATATCCACGACGTCCACGATGCTGCCGTACTCCAGCTCCTGGTCTGCCTTCAGATAGAGCTTTTTGTCAGTGGCGGTCATCATGGCATCTTCCAGCATCAGTTGAAGGCCGTCGGCAGTCGTCTGTTCTTCATTCACGAACATGACTCCATCAGCCCTGATGTAGAGGACGATATCCGGGTTTTCCGGCATGTCGATCGTATTCATCGCTGTGGGCAGCTGAACATCGACACCCTGTTGGACCAGCGGTGTCACCACCATGAAGATGATCAGAAGGACAAGGAGAACGTCGCAAAGGGGAACGACGTTCGGTTCGGCGCTTTGTTCGCCATTTTTATTGCCTACTGAAACACTCATGTTTGCCTCTTATTCACTGCGTTATTTAGCTGTGTACCCCTGCTTTTCTCACGAAGAAGTCGATGACTTCGGAGCTGGCATTCCGCATCTCCGCGTCGATGACTTCTGTCTTGGAGTTCAAGCTGTTATAGCACCACAGCGCGATAATAGCCACACCGATACCGAAAGCCGTAGTGATCAGGGCCTCGGAAATACCCCCGGCCACAGCTCCGATTCCGCCGGAGCCGGTCAGAGCCATGCCGCGGAACGCGTTGATGATTCCGGCGATGGTTCCAAACAGGCCGATAAAGGGAGAAGATGTCGCGACCGTAGCCACGACAGGCAGGCCTCTCTTGAGTTCCTGCATGAACACGTTGGTTGCTCTGTCACATCCTCTTGCCGCGGTCTCGATCTGTCCCTCTAGGGGTAAACCAGCTTCGCCGCCTTCAAGGAATTCCTTGATCCCGGCTGCAGTTACGCGAGCCAGATGGCTGCCCTTGTATTCTTTCTTGCTGGCAAGAGTCAGGGCTTCCTGGATCTTTCCGGCTTTCATCAACTCAGCGAGCTTGGGGGCGAGCTGTTTGGATTTTGCCTTAGCCCGAACAAAGACCATCTGTCTTTCCACGAAGAGATAGAGTGTGATGACTGACAGTGCGATCAGGAGAATAGCGACGGATTTTGCGACCATTCCCATGGCGTGCCACATTTCAATCAGACCAAATTGCATTTTTGGTACCTCCTTTTAAATATCGAAAGCCATTGAAAGCTTCTCTATTATGGGATTATTTGAGTTTAAACCTGACGGTAACAGTGAAAATAATGCCGCGGGGGCGTCCATTGATGACCATGGGTTCGTAAACCCACTGTCGGACGGCATCGATGGCCGCCTGGTCAAGAAGAGGGATAGAGCGGAGAACCTTGACCCGCTGCACCCGGCCGTACATATCGGTCGTAGCTTCGACGATGACTACACCTTCCACCCGGGCCTGACGGGCGATCTCAGGATAGAGAGGATCGACACGTCGGACAAGTCTGGGAGGCTTGATCTCTCCCACGGCCCGGATAGGGGCTTCCACTTCGCCGACCACGCCACCGAGGATGCCACCGACGACACCACCGAGGACACCACCGATCACACCACCCTCCACTCCGCCTTCCACTCCGCCTTCGATCCCGATGTCGGTGAGTTCTTCCTCAGCGATCTCATCGGGGATCTCGATGGGCGCGACCAGCTGTCCGGGTTGGATGGTGGTCTTGGCCTGAACGGGTTTGATGCGGGTTGTACGCTTCTTCCGAGTGCTTTTCTTAGCTGGCGGAGGGGGCGGGGGAGGGGGAGGTGGGGGGGGCGCGAGAAAGGCGCTGTAAACCTCAACATCAGGG
>RCNB010000298.1_pt1 | contig 50201 bp, 28 predicted proteins | sample 2041321 | NCBI WGS metagenome assembly RCNB01 (sample SAMN09708232, study PRJNA481090) | Marine sediment metagenome, whole genome shotgun sequencing project.
TCACTAGAATTGCTCAACGACCCATGCCTATAACTTTCATTCGAATTTTTCTGGTCTTGAAAGGTGTTGCTATTTACGGCATCAAAAATAATACCGTGTGAATCTGCCAATTGTTTTATAGCTTGGTAATCATTGGGTACATCCCATGGAATGTGCAAAGAAATTGCCCCTGCCATTTTGGTCAGTGCATGGAGAGCACCGACATCATCGATTTTTTGTTCAAGATTACTCGGCTCACCCTGAAAACCAAAACGCCCGAAACGTGTACCACCTGCCCCTAAGGCCCAACTTGGTACGGCCACTTGAAAATCGGCCAGTTTTTGAACGATTTCTTCAACGTCGGCACCTTTTTTTGCCAAAGTACCCGCGATATAATCGAAACTTTCGGCATGGGAACCCATATCCTTATGATTGGTATCGGCTATTTGTTGTTTATCTATTTTCATGAAAATTCAATTGGGTTCATCCTGTAAGATGTTTTTATGGATCGGCCTGCAAAATTTTAACAATTCGCTTATCTGCAATGAGCATTCTTCGTCGTTGGGGGAAGGTCCCCCTCTGACTCCCCCATAATGGGGGTAGGCCTTGACTCCCTCCCGGCTGGGGAGGGTCGGGGAGGGATTACCGCACAAAGGCCGTAGCCATACCACCGTCTACGTTGATAATATTACCGGTACTCTTGTCGAGCACACCAACTAAAGCAAAAACGCCATTCGCAATATCTTGCGGATAAATAATCTCGTTCAACAGGTTTCTTTTGGCGTAATGTGCCGGAAGTTCTTCGACCGTAATTCCATAAGCTTTTGCACGGCCTTCGGCCCAGTCACCTTCCCAAATCTTACTGCCCACGATTACCCCATCAGGGTTTACGGTATTTACGCGTATTTTATCTCCACCCAATTCGGCGGCCAGCAAACGGGCCATATGTTGTTGTGCAGCTTTAGAAGTTCCATAGGCAACATTGTTGGGGCCAGCTACCAGTCCATTCTTACTGGCGATACTTATAAAATCACCACCAAGATTTTGCTTCCGCATTATCGCAACGGACTTCTGAGCAAGTTCAAACTGCCCTTTTACCAAAACATTCTGTAGAATGTCCCAATCTTTCTCTGTGGTCTCTTCCAAAGGTTTTGAAATAGCAAGACCGGCACTATGCACCACGATATCTACTCCTCCAAAATCAAGACATGCTTTTTTGAACGCTTCTGCAATGGAGTTACTTTTAGTAACGTCACAAACGGCGTAGGTTGCCACGTCTTTTCCAAAAGTTTCCAAAGCTTCCTGCAATCGGTCTTCGACAATATCGGTCAACACTACGTTGGCACCTTCCTCTGCCAGCTTATCTGCAATGGCTTTACCGATACCACCACCTGCGCCCGTTACAACGGCCACTTTTCGAGACAATGGTTTTTCTTTCGGCATTCGCTGAAGTTTTGCTTCTTCCAATAGCCAATATTCTATATCAAAAGCCTCTTGTCTAGGCAAGGAGGTATATGCTGTTATGGCCTCTGCACCTCGCATGACATTAATGGCGTTGACGTAAAATTCATTGGCCACACGCGTAGTCTGTTTGTTCTTCGCAAAACTGAACATACCGACCCCGGGAAAAATTATGATTACCGGACTCGCATCGCGCATTGCCGGACTATTGGCGCGTTTATGTTTATCATAATAGTCTGCATATTCTTTCTTATACTGTTCAAAGGCCGGTTTCAGTTGTTGCAGAACAGCTTCGGTATCCATAAGGTCAGTTTGGGTATCGAGGTCAAGAACTAGCGGTTGTATTTTTGTTCTTAGAAAATGATCCGGGCATGAGGTGCCCATAGGCGCCAAAAGTGAAAGGTCATTACTGTTGATGTATTCAAGTACGACATCACTATCGTTGAAGTGGCCGATCATACGATTCTCGGCAGAACAAAGTCCGCGGAGCAAAGGCATTAGTTGGGCCGCTTTTTCGATACGGTCTTTTTTAGGAAGGCTATCTAGTTTTTCCCCTCCAAAAACGCTACCATTATCCTTGATTTTTTTCTCGATATATGCGGAGGCCATTTCGATGACTTCCAAACTGTTCATGTAAGATTCATATGAAGTGTCGCCCCAAGTAAAGAGGCCATGGCTACCCAAAACGATACCACGAATACCCGGGTTGTCGTTAAGACACTTTTCTAGCTGAAGACCAAGATCGAAACCAGGCCGTTGCCAAGGCACCCAACCCATGGTGTCTCCCCAGATTTCTTTTGTAACTTTTTCACTATCCTTTGCTGCAGCAACCGCAATTAGGGCATCGGGATGAAGGTGGTCAATATGTTTGAATGGCAGTAAGCCGTGCAATGGTGTATCGATAGAAGGTGCCTTGCTATCAAGATCGTAGATGCAATGGTAAAAAAGGCCAACCATTCGGTCTTCATCTTCAAGGCCTCCGTAGACATTTTTAAGGTTTTTGAGTCGCTCGGTATATAAACCGGCAATACCTGCTTTGGTCAAGGTGCCAATATCGCCGCCCGAACCCTTAATCCACATAACCTCAACCTCTTGATCGGTCAACGGATCTTTTTCTATAGTCCTACAGCTTGTATTACCACCACCATAGTTAGTGATTCTCAAATCGGCTCCAAGAATATTCGATCGGTATAAAAATAGGGCTACTTGATCGTTTCCCAGCTCGGCCGCTTTTTTTTCGTCCCAGAGGTTATCTACATATTTAAATTGCGTGACTGGTTTGCTCATACTGATTGGCTTTGTGTTTTTTAGTGTGGCTAAAGTAAAATAGTGTTTGGAGGTTTCTATCCTGTACTGTACCGTAAGGCTAAAAAATAATTGGATATTCTTAAAATGGAGCGATGAAAATAATTAAAAAAACAGTGTATTGGATTTTTTTTATTAAACTTACCCTGAGTTAAGTACAAATCTATGTTACTATGAAAATGTTTAAACATATACGGATAGACGAACATTCGAGAATACCTAAATATAGGCAGATTGTCGAATCTATTATCCATAATATTTCGGTAGGTAATCTTAAAATCGATGAGAAAATACCTTCGATAAATAGCTTTAGTGAAGAATATTTGCTCTCTAGAGATACCGTAGAGAAAGCCTACAATATACTCAAAGAACGAAAGATAATTTCATCTATTAGGGGCAAAGGGTACTATATTACCCGGACACAGTTATTGTCAAAAGTCAATATTCTTATGCTCATCAACAAACCGAGCTCTTACAAAATGCGCATCTATAATTCTTTTATAAATAACATTGGTAATAATGCACATACCGACCTGGTCATTTACCATTGCGACGAAACCATTTTTTTGAATTTGATTGAAAAGCATGCCAATGCCTATGATTATTATGTGGTAATGCCGCATTTTAAGAGCGAAAAACTAGAACATAATAGCAACACGGAAATTATCTTAAAGGCTATAAAGAAAATACCCAAAGACAAGCTTGTTGTCGTAGATAATAAGTTAGGCTTTGATGGAAACATCGCTAAGGTATATCAAGATTTTGAAGAGGATATCTATAATGCCTTAAAAAAGGGAATTGAAAAAATTTCTAAATATGAGAAATTGATTTTAGTATACCCTACAAAATCAGTTTATCCTTACCCTAAACGGATTCTTCATGGATTTAAAAAATTCTGCGTGGAGTTTTCCTTGGATTTTGAAATCATCGATGAGATTTTTGACGACGTCATTCTACGAAGAGGTGATCTTTTCATTACCATCGAAGAACTCGATCTGGTTCACTTGATCAACCAGATTCGTACCGATGAGTTCGTTCTTGGTAAAGACATCGGGGTTATATCCTACAATGAAACACCGTTAAAAGAGTTGCTGGGCATCACCGTTATTTCTACAGATTTTAATGCTATGGGCAAGACGGCGGCCGAATTGATATTGGACAACAAAAAAGACCAGATTAAAAACCCATTTAACTTTATAGATCGAGAATCGCTTTAAAAACCATTAAAAAAAAATTTAGAACATATATGGCCTTCTCTGTTTTTTTGGTCTTTGTCCTTGATTTTTTTATCTTATTGAAATCAGTTATTTTTCTTCATAGGTATAGCTGCTAGCCAAAGATTCTTATTTGCTAGGAAAATTGCCATTTTGTATTCGGAATAAAAATTTAAGAACCTGAATAAATAATTCACCTTCTCATTAACATGCTTTTTAGAAAACAACCTGTTTTTTATCGGTAGCACAGCATACCACAGGACACTACAGGACACCACAGGACACTGCAGGACACAACAGGACACCGCAGGTCACCACAGGACGGCGAAGTAGTTTTCGTAAGATACTTTTGATCATAATCGAATATTTTTTTTCGATTGGCAAAAATCTCTAACTAACTAATAAGTACGATTATGAAAAAAAACTCAACAAAGTTTAAAACAATTTGCGTTGTTTTTATGCTTTTCCTGTCCTGTTATGGGTATTCCCAGAATACGACAGTGACTGGTACGGTAATTTCCGCTGACGATTCAATTGGCCTTCCCGGCGTAAATGTCGTTGTAAAGGGAACGACAAACGGTACCGTAACGGATTTTGACGGTAACTACAGTTTTAATGTAGATGGTAATAATGGAACACTCGTATTTTCCTATATCGGTTTTACCACTCAAGAAATTCCGATTAATGGTCAAAGCAAGGTCAATGCGACTATGACTGAAGATGCCACTGCACTTGACGAAGTGGTTTTGGTGGGTTATGGTACCCAAATAAAAAGAGAGGTGACGGGTTCGGTTCAGACCGTAGATCTTTCAGAATTTGCGGATATACCGGTAACACAGGTTGCTCAAAAATTGCAAGGGCAATTGGCCGGTGTGCAAATCAATCAAACCACGGGTAAGCCTGGTGAGGGCATTAATGTTCGTATTAGGGGCCAGCTATCCGTTTCAGGTGGTAGTGACCCATTGTACGTTGTAGATGGTTTTCCCATTGCAGGCAATATAAATACATTAAATCCTGCTGAAATTGAAGACATTTCAGTACTTAAAGATGCGGCTTCAACCTCATTATATGGTTCTAGAGCAGCAAACGGGGTTGTGCTAATTACCACGAAGAAAGGTCAGGCAGGCAAGACGAGTATAAATTTTAACGTTTCTACGGGAATACAATCTGTTCCGGAAAGGGGTAGACTAGAAATGATGGATGCCGTTGAATTCGCACAGTTCAAAAAAGAATATTATGAAGATCAGGGTGACCCCGTACCGGACATCTTTCAAGATCCGTCACAATACGAGGGTAAGAATAATGATTGGTATGGCGCCATGCTTCGTACAGCTCCTCAGTCAATTTACAGCCTATCAATTTCATCGAATACGGAGAAATTTCGGAGTTCGGTTATTATGGGGTTCACCGATCGAGAAGGGGTAGTCTTAGGTACTGATTGGCAGCAGTATACACTACGTGCTAACTTAGCTTATGATATATCCGATAAGGTAGAGATTGGGTTAAATATAGCTCCTAGCTACGTTATCGATAGAGTACCGAGAACAGATGGTACGAGAGGGCAAGGTATACTTTTCAATGCCTTGCACACATGGCCCAATATGCCTATTTACAATCCTGACGGGTCTAGAACGGAATTCAATAGATTTCCTGCGGATACCGGAAACATCTTCGCCTATGCCAACTGGCTTAATTCCGCAGAACGGATTACAGATGAGACAAAGAACCTTAACCTATTGTCCAATGCCTATATTGAGTGGAAACCTATCGAAGGGCTTAGTATTAAGTCAAGTTTGAACGCTGAATTCTACCGTGCAAAATATAAGTTCTTTAGCCCAACAAATGCGACCTTTCGAATCAATCGACCGATACCGACCAACAATTCAGCTCAATGGGACAATAGGGATACGTTCTCTTGGTTGAACGAAAACATTGTTACCTATACCAAGTCTCATGGGAATCATAACTTCTCAATACTTGGTGGGTTTACCTATCAAAAGTTTCGTTTGGAGCGAAGCGTGCTTTCAGCATCGGATTTTGCCGATGATCGTCTGCCTGTAATTCAAGGCGCAACGAACATCAATAGAGGCGGAACTTTTGATGAAGTGCAAGAGAACGCCTTGGTATCGGTCCTTTCTCGACTTACCTACAATTACAAAGGTAAATACTTGTTTACCGCAGCGATACGTAGCGATGGGTCTTCTAAATTCGGTTCGGAGAATAGATGGGGTACCTTCCCGTCCGTATCCGCCGGTTGGATTGCTTCTGATGAATCATTTTTGGAAAATGCTGAAAACCTATCCCTGCTAAAAATTCGTGGAAGTTGGGGAGTTACCGGTAACAACAATATAGGTAACTATACACAATATGCCTTAATAGACAATAATGTTCCAGCGGTTTTCGGCGATACGTTTGCACCGGGTTCTGCGGTAAATTCGCTGTCCAATCCAAATTTGGGATGGGAAACAACAAAACAGTTTGACATCGGACTTGATGTGAGCATGTTCAACGATAGAGTATCTTTCGTCTATGATTACTACACCAAGAAAACAACAGACCTCTTGTTTAATATTGATGTACCTAGAGAGTCCGGCTTTTCCAATTTCAGTGATAACATCGGAGAAATTAAATTCTGGGGCCATGAGTTTTCCCTAAATACCGTAAATACTACAGGTAAGTTTAGATGGACGACGAGCGCCAATATTTCGTTCAACCGAAATGAGGTAGTATCTTTAGCTGAAGGCATAGATCAAGTATTTGGCAGCTGGCATATTACCAAGGTCGGTGAACCCTTCGGTCAATTCTATGGTCATCTATCCGATGGCAATTACTTGAATCAGCAAGATTTGGATAGTTCGCCGCAAGTACCCGGTCGTTCTACTGTAGGTAGTATTAAATTACGTGATGTAAACGGTGATGGCGTAATTACCAGAGGCGGTGTTAATGATGATAGAGCTATAATGGGGAATCCGTTTCCTGATTTCACCTATGGTATTACCAATAGAATAAACTATGGTAATTGGGACTTTTCCGTGATTGGTACAGGGTCTCAGGGTAACGAACTATTGGTACGCCACTTGTTCAGTACCACGAACTTAGACGGGGTATTCAATCTTTTGAAAGATGTGAAATACCGGTTCCGATCTGTTGAGAATCCCGGAAGAGGTTTCTACGGGACCACCGTTGGCGGAGGTAATGTAACCGGTATTGAAAGAGACTGGATCAATGATCGTTTTGTAGCTGACGCTTCCAATTTTAATATTAGGAACATCACTATGGGATTCACCATTCCAGACTTGGAGAAATACTTTAAATCAGCACGTATTTATGCTTCGGTTCAAAATGTTTACATATTCACGAAGTACTGGGGCGGACCTAACCCTGAGATTAGTACTCAGAATAATGGACAAGGAGATGGAGGAAATTTAAGTTCTGGAGTTGATCTTTCAGGATATCCGATACCACGAATTGTTAGTATTGGATTAAACCTTAATTTTTAAATCAGTCTCCTAAAAAATTATTTCACTTTCTACAAAATTATAAAACTGAAAAAATGAAAAAAATAATCATACTACTCGGTCTTTTCGGCTTCATCGCAATAAGTTGTGAAGAAGAGCTTACGATATTTCCTGAAGATTCGTTAAGTGTTCCCACCTTCTTTCAGACAGAGGAAGATTATACGCAAGCGATTAACGCAACGTACCGTCCCCTCCGCAATATGTATAATGCGTCGAAACCTTTTCTAACCGAAATGAGTTCCGACAACACCTATTATGCGCGTAATACTGCCTTTGGAGCGACAGAAAACCAAGAGGATATCGCCGATCACTCCATACCGAGCGATGGAGGTATCACTTCAAATAGTCATGTCCAAAATGTTTACCGTGAACTATATTCGATTATTGCGCGTGCCAATCAGATTTTGATCGGCATTGACGAGGCGGATTTTGATGAAACGGCTAAAGCGAATATAAAGGGGCAAGCCCTCTTTTTAAGAGCCTTTTCCTATTTTGACCTAGTGCAGTTGTATGGAATGGTACCGATGCACCTAGAACCTGTTGTAGATCGTGAAGGTGCTGCTTTGCCACTTTCTGCGGAGGATGTTCTTTATGCTCAAATTGTAGCGGATGCACAGGGCGCTATACCATTATTGCCCCCTAAGTCCACACAAGAGGCCGGTCGGGTTACTTCGGGTGCCGCACAAACACTTTTGGCCAATGTGCATATTGTGCTTCAACAATGGGCACAGGCCGAAACTTTGCTAAAGGCGGTTGTTGGCAGTAACGAATATCGATTAATGGTCAATTATGAGAATGCATTTTCGGGTAACTCTGACAACAAAAACAATATGGAGTCGGTATTCGAAGTGCAGTACAGGGAAGGTGCCGAAGGACTGCAAGGAAATTTTTTGTATAATTTCTTGCCACGACCCATTGAGGCCGATGAGGTCGAATTGATAACCGGCACAAGCAATCCGCAGCCCATAACCGGTGAAGGAAACAATATTCCAACACCGGATATTATTGCGGCTTACGAAGATGGAGATTTAAGGGAAGATGCATCTATCCAATATGTTACTTTGCGTGAAAGTTTTTGGAACGATGGCGTATATCCTATTATCAAGAAATATGTTGAACCCCATGCCTTACATGGCAACCACGGTACGAACGTTCCGGTATATCGCTATGCCGAAGTGCTTTTGTTCTTAGCGGAAGCCTTGGAGGAGCAAGGTAAAGGTGGCGAAGCGGCCGAATACCTTAATAGGGTGCGCTTACGTGCCGGTCTGGGAGCTGCTGCCGGAGATTTGGGTGAAGCAATTTTCAATGAAAGACGCGTTGAACTCGCCTTTGAAAACAAACGCTGGTTCGATTTGGTAAGAACGGGTCGTGCTATTGACGTAATTACAGCATTTGGAAGCAGGGTTAATGCCGCCCCAAATGATTATTATTATCCTGTAGGAGCTGAACCTAGAGGTAATTCCTTTAGCGGTATTCGTTTGCGTTACGCACTTCCGGCTTCCGAGTCTGAGTTTACACCTCATTTTTAGTAACTTTAAAGGATAATTATAAAATAGACATAAACTTCCCATACATGAAGAGAGCAATAGTACTGATTGCGCTTTCGACACTTTTCGCTGTTTCTTGTGACAGCGATAAAGTGTCGAAAGTGGATACCGCTGAAAACCAAGACCCAAAATTGGCAAAACTCAAATTACAGCCAGGTTTTCAAGCAGAGCACCTATATAGTCCTGCTGAAAACGATCAAGGATCTTGGGTAGCTATGACCTTTGATGATAAGGGCCGTTTGATTACCTCCGACCAATATGGGGCACTCTATCGTATGGAGGTCGCACCGATAGGTGCTGATGACCTTAGCCCGAAAGTCGAAAAGCTCAAGATTCAAACGGGGGAACAGGTGGCGGATTCCGTAATTCAAATGGGTTATGCTCAAGGGTTGTTGTATGCATTCAATAGTTTGTATGTTATGGTGAACCATCGTGGCAATGACGAGTTTGAAAAGACAAGTGGACTTTATCGATTGCAAGACACCGATGGCGATGACCAATATGATAAGATTACGTTGCTTAAACATCTCAATGGTGCAGGAGAACACGGGCCCCATAGTATCGTACCATCACCTGACGGGAAATCGTTATATGTAATAGCGGGAAATCACACCGATCTTCCCGAAATGGATAGTTATCGATTGCCAAACAATTGGAAAGATGACAATCTTTTTTATCAGATAAAAGATCCACGTGGGCATGCTAACGACCGCGGAGCACCGGGAGGTTGGGTAGCACATATTGATCCAGAGGGAAAAAATTGGGAATTGGTTTCTGCGGGCTTTCGCAATCCTTTTGATTTGGCCTTCAACGAATTGGGCGATATGTTCGTTTACGATTCCGACATGGAATGGGACTTGGGTATGCCTTGGTACCGGCCTACACGCATTTGCCATGTGACAAGCGGTTCCGAATTCGGCTGGCGTACGGGTAATGGAAAATGGTCTCCTGCCTATCCCGATAATTTACCTCCGGTGATGAACATTGGGCAAGGCTCTCCGACTAACGTAATTTATGGGATGAACGCTAGATTTCCCGATAAATACCGCCATAGCGTATTCGCTTTTGATTGGAGCTTCGGAATAATTTATGCAATGGAGCTCGAAACTAAAGGTTCTTCCTATTCGGGTACCAAAGAAGAATTTCTTTCAGGTATACCGCTGCCACTTACCGATGGGGTTATCGGTCCTGATGGTGCCATGTATTTCATGACAGGAGGACGGCGTCTCGATTCCGATCTCTATCGGGTTTATTACAAGGATGCGCCTGAACCGTCTCCCGACCAAAGTATAGCATTGCAGCAAACCGAGGAAAACAAAATAAGAAAAGAACTGGAAACCTATCATTCAGGTGCTAAAGAAGGCGCGGTCGAAGCTGCGTGGCCTTATTTGGATAGTAAAGATAGGTTTATACAATATGCCGCCCGTATTGCGATTGAGCACCAACCAGTAGAGGCTTGGCAAGAAAAAGTATATTCAGAAACGGATGCGGTAAAGAAAATTCATGGGGCTATTGCTTTGGCACGTCAGGGTGATGCAGGCCAGCAAAACAAATTGATAAGTTCACTGACCGCCATTGATTATGCGAATTTGAGCGTAGGTCAGCAAGTCGATTTGGTACGGGCCATTGAACTGACACTATCGCGGTTAGGTAAGCCTAGTGCAAGGGCCAAGAGAAAAGTTCGTGCTTATCTCGCATCTCAATACCCGGCCGACACCGATGTGCTCAATCAGTTACTTAGCAAAACATTGGTCTACGTAGGCGAACCTTCTGTAGTTTCGAAAACAATTGCGTTATTGGAATCTCCCCAAGGTGAAAACGCATCCGTAATGGCTAATACAGCTACAGAGGCTTCCGATTTGATTTTGAGAAACCCTCAATACGGTATGGCCATTGCCGAAACATTGAAGAATATGCCGCCTGCTCAAAGTACCTATTACGGAACCGTTATAAGTGATGCTACAAAAGGGTGGACACCTGAACTACGTGAACGCTATTTTAATTGGTTTTACAAGGCCTTTTCGTTCAAGGCCGGACGAAGTTATATCGGTTTCATCGATAAGGCACGGAAAAATGCCCTTGATAACGTTTCTAAGAAAAAATTCGATGTTTACAACGAAATGTCGGGTAATTCTTTATTGAGCAGTTCAGGAAACGATTTAGTGTCCACAGCCAAACAGCCTAAAGGCCCCAGAAAGAATTGGACCGAAGAGGATATTGCTCCCTTGTTGGCCGACGGTCTTACCAATAGAGATTTTGAACAGGGGCGAAATATGTTTTTGGCAACGAATTGCATTACATGCCATAGTATGCGCGGAGAAGGGCAGAATATCGGTCCCGAATTGACTCAAATTGGCACACGTTTCTCGCCCGAAGATATGATGAAGTCGATTATCGACCCCAACGACGTAATTTCGGACCAGTATAATTCCACGGTATTCTCGCTTAAGGATGGCAATTCAGTTGTGGGGAGATTAATCAGCGAAGAGGGAGATGACTATAAGATTTCGCAAAACCCGTACGCACCAGATGTAATCCGTAGCATACCAAAAGATCAGGTGACCGGTACAAGAATGTCAACGGTATCCCTAATGCCTCTCGGTACTATCAATCGATTGGGACCGGATGAAGTTAAAGATTTGTTGGCCTACATGATTGCTGGTGGTGATGCTGACAATGCCATTTTTGCCAGTGAGGAACAAGCGCAAGCGGGGCAGTAAAGTACAATTTGTAAAACCCCTCTAATTGCTTATTTTTAAGAATGCAAAATGTGAAATTTTCAACTTTTCAAGGGAGTTGTCTTAATGGACAAATAGTCATTGAGCGATTAGTGCTTCCAAAACAGCGCTTGATTTTCCGATATGGAATTTTGGCAATTGTATTTTTTTTATCAGGATACGTAGTCTTTGCGCAGTCCGAAAAAGAATCAAAAGCTAACGTTCTCGCCTCTATAAAATTCACAAAAAAAAATATCGCTTCCGAAAACTATGAGTCCGTTGGCGTGTTCGATGTGAACAACGATGGAATATTGGATGTGGTTTCAGGTGGATTTTGGTATGAAGGTCCTCAATATTTTAAACGGCACGCTATCGGTCAACCCAAACGGTACGGAGAATACTATGACCATTTTTCGACCATCCCTCTAGATGTCAATGGAGATGGAAAAATGGATTTCGTAACGGGAGGATGGTTCGGAAAACAATTGGTCTGGAAAGAAAATACCGGCAACGCCGACGAATGGCCCGAACATCTTATCGCCGATGTTGGAAGTATTGAGACAACAAGGGCATGGGATATGGATGGGGATGGAGTTTTGGAGATTTTACCCAATACCCCGAACGACTCTTTGATAATCCACCGGTTGGTAGTTGATTCTCAAGGTAAAGGAACCGGACGGTTCGAAGCCCATGGGATCATTGGTAAACATGGCCATGGTTTGGGTTTTGGCGACATAAACGGTGATGGTAGGGGAGATTTGATTGTTCCAAAAGGATGGCTGGAAGCACCGGAAAAACCGTTTGAAAATGACTGGGTTTTTCATGAAGAGTTTGAGTTGGGTACGGCAAGTGTCCCTATAGTGGTAACCGATGTCAACTCCGATGGCCTGACCGATCTTATTGTTGGTCAAGGACATGATTATGGCCTACATTGGTTTGAGCAGAAGCCAGTAAATAAGCCAAAAGACACAAAATGGATAAAACACAGTATTGACCCCTTTAATTCCCAATACCATACCATGGAATGGGAAGACCTCGATAACGATGGCCAAAATGAACTCATCACTGGCAAACGCTACAAAGCACATAACGGAAAGGACCCAGGGGGAGATGAACCTATCGGTTTATACTATTTTCGATGGACAGGTGACCATTTCAGCAAACAAATCATTGATTATGGTGCTTATGGCCAAGGAAAAGGTACGGGAGTTTATTTCTGTGTATCTGATTTAAATGGCGATAACCGTAAAGATATTGTTGTAGCCGGTAAGGACGGACTTACAATTTATTATAATAATCCCCCAGGAATACACGAAAAATAATAACGATCTGTTCTAGAAATAGATGGATTTAAGTTTAAAAACAACTAACCCACAACAAATGAAAACAAGTTATAAAAACCTTCTTGCATATATATTGATTGCTGCTACGCTAGGACTACAATCTTGTAAAGAAGTGAAACAGGAAAAGGCAGGGGAAGAGAAAGAAGCTGTGGCGACTACTAACGAAGATGATGGTTTTGCTCAGATTTTCGATGGCGAAACCCTTGATGGTTGGAAAGGTGATCCTGTTTATTGGAGCGTTAAAAATGGAAACTTAACCGGAGAGGTCACTCCGGAAACCTTACTGAAGAGCAATACTTTTATTGTCTGGCAGGGTGGCCAACCCGCTGATTTTGAATTAAAACTAGAGTTTAAGATTGCCGAAGCAGGAAACAGTGGAATCAATTATAGAAGCGAAACGATAGATACCATTCCTCATGCATTACGTGGCTATCAGGCTGATATCGATGGTAAAATTAGGTACACCGGCCAAAATTACGAAGAGAAAAAAAGGGCCACCTTGGCGTATCGTGGGGAAAAGGTCAATATAAATAGTCAAGATAATCCTGATGAAGCTGGATCACTGCGGGCAAACGTACAAAAGAACTGTTGGCAGAGTAGAGAGATTGTTGGATCCCTTGGAGAATCTGAAGAATTAAAAACAAAAATCAAAAGCGAAGATTGGAACGATGTACATCTCATTGCTAAAGGAAACCATTTGCAGCACTATGTGAACGGTGTTTTAATGAGCGATGTTACAGATAATGATATGATTAATCGAAAATTATCAGGATATTTAGGGGTGCAAGTGCACGTCGGTCCTCCTATGAAAGTGGAGTACCGTAATATTCGATTAAAAAATCTATAACATATGAGTAAAATAGGCTTTGATGTATTGGCGTGGTCTGCCGGGGTTTCGGTAGATTTATTACCCATTATGGACCGTCTAAAGGAAATCGGTTACGATGGTGTCGAGTTTTTTATAGGCTCTCCAGAAGTTTCGGATTATAAAAGGCTTGGCAAGCATGCCAAAGATATTGGTCTTGGTGTAACCGCTGTGACCGTTATAAGTCCTGAAGAGAATCTTATCGACCCTTCACCTGCTGTGCGGGCGAAAGGTCTTGAACGTATCAAATGGGCCATAGATCGTTGCCATGATTTGAATGCCGAAGTAATGTGCGGCCCCTTTCATTCTGCTTTTGCCACTTTTGCACAACATGCTCCCCAAGAGCAAGAATACGACTGGAGCGCTGAGGTGCTGCATCAGGCTGGAGACTACGCGTCACAGACTGACCTTATATTAACCCCTGAAGCGTTAAATCGATTTGAATGTTACTTATGTAATACGATGGATCAGCTGAAACACTTATTGTCCAAAGTAAATCATCCCAATGTAAAAGCGATGTTCGACACCCATCATGCCAATATCGAGGAGAAAAATTTGGGAGTTGCTATAGGGACCATTGCCCCATATTTAGCACATGTACATATCAGTGAGAACGATCGTGGTACACCGGGCGCAGGTCACGTACCCTGGGATGAGAGTTTTTCAACTTTAGCAAAAATTGGGTACGACGGTTGGTATACCATCGAAGGTTTTACAAGAAATGATATCGATTTTGCCAACTCCATCAATGTGTGGCGTGAATTCGCCCAACCTTGGGATATGGCCGAAAAGGGGTTTAAGTTTATTCAAGAAATGATTCAAAAACATGCCGTTTAAAGCATGTTTGAAGTGAGTTTAAAGATACTTTATAATTCTGATGTCGAATACGGATGCCATACATAGCGGTAAAAATAAAATATCGAACGTAGCACAAGTTGGTGGCATAGAAACGTCCGTTTTAGACAATGGTCTTGGCCGTGGAACACGTATAGCATGGATAAATACGGGAACAGGTCTTCGTTACAAGGTTATCATTGACCGAGCGATGGACATTGCTGAAGCCTTTTACAATCAGCATAGTTTGGCTTGGTTGAGTCATGCGGGAAGTATGCCCCCAGACCGTTTTTCCGATGAAGGCATGAGTTGGATCCGAAATTTTGGAGGAGGTCTACTAACCACTTGTGGGTTATCACATGTAGGCGGCCCTGAGGAAGATGAATATGGAACACGTGGCCTGCACGGTCGTATTAGTAATACCCCAGCAGAAATTCTTTCCATTGTACAGCCTAATCCGGCAACTGGTAATATGGAGATGAGTATTACTGGTATTGTTCGCGAGGTACAGGTATTTGGCCCAGCCCTAGAATTAAAACGAACGATTTCCGGTAAATTAGGGGAAGCTAAAATTAGTATTCAAGATGAGGTTGTTAACCGCGGAAATCAAAAGGTGCCGCATATGCTTTTGTATCATGTGAATTTCGGTTGGCCCTTGGTAGATAAAGGTACAGAGCTGCTATGGAAGGGAGAGTGGCAATCGCCAACACCAGATTCCGATAAAAAGATTTTTAAAGAAGGGAATGACTTTCGTATTTGTCCTCTACCAATGGAAGCCCATTCCGGAACGGGTGAGGATGTGGCATTCATCGATATTGAAGCGGGTGATGATGATGAGTGTAATTGTGGTTTATATAACAGGAAGTTAAATCTGGCCGTGGCCATGCGCTTTCCAAAAGAACAGTTGCCATGGTTGGTTAATTGGCAGCATTGGGGCCAAAATGAGTATGTGACGGCCCTTGAACCGGCCACAAACCCTCCGATAGGCCAAAAGAAAGCGCGAGAAGACGGAAGCCTTATTTTTCTAAACGCTGGAGAAAGTAAATGTTATACCCTCGAGATTGAGGTTGTGGCTCCTGAAAAAATTGAAGAATTTGTAAAACTATTTTAAAATTGATTCCGTCATAATTATAAGAGAAATTGAATTTACATGACAAGAGACAAGAGACAAGAGACAAGAGACAAGAGACAAGAGACAAGAGACAAGAGATAAAAATATAGATTGAGTAAAAAGTTGATAAGTTTATTGGTTTATGAGTTTAGAAGCGTAATAACATAGAAGTTTTATTTTTCGTCTAACGTCTAACGTCTAACGTCTAACGTCTAACGTCTAACGTCTAACGTCTAACGTCTAACGTCTAACGTCTAACGTCTAACGTCTAAATTCTGAATGTCACCTTAAAATAGAAATAGAACTTTAAATTAGTATCCTAACAAAATTAAGAACAGTATGGCAACATTGGCAGAAAAAGCATTGGAACAAGGCAAGGGAATTTTGCGTCTCGCTCCAACATGGGTACCGAGGTCTTTTTGCGTACCAGGTAGAAGAATCAAATTACACCCAGACGACTATTATGTGTTAGGCGGTGAACGTGGCGGTATTGATGAGCGCTGGTTCTCCTCGACTACACCTGCGGAGAATGGCCCGTTAACAGGCAAAAATGAAGGTTTGAGTCCTGTTGTTTTGGAAGATGGAGGAAATGAAGTTCAGATTCTTTTAAAAGATGTTATTGATGAACTTAAAGGCGAAATCATCGGAAACCGACTCTGGAATGAATATAAAAGTTGGCCGATGTACTCCAAATTTTTTGATAATATGGGACCTTTGCCACATCATATTCATCATAACGATGAACATGCGGCGAAAATTGGTCAGAAAGGAAAACCGGAAGCTTATTATTTTCCACCTCAAGTAAATAACCATGGCGGGGATTTCCCATATACTTTCTTCGGAATTACTCCCGGCACGACCAAAGAACAGATAAAAGAATGTTTGATGAACTTTACCAAAGGTGATAACAAAATCACTAACTTTTCGTCAGCTTTCCGTCTGGAACCGGGAACGGGTTGGGATGTGCCCCCCGGAATGCTCCATGCCCCAGGTAGCATGTGTACCTATGAACCGCAAAAGGCTTCCGATGTGTTTGCCATGTACCAGTCTTTAGTGAATGAGGCGATTATTCCTGAAGAACTATTGTGGAACGGAACCCCAGAAGACCGAATGGGTGATTATGATCAATTAATGGAGGTTATCGACTGGGAGTTGAACACTGACCCCAATATGTTAGAGACCCGTTTTATGAACCCCATTCCTGTTGAAGCTATAGATGAAATGGAAGCAAAGGGCTATGTCGACAAATGGATCTGTTACCGTTCCGATGCCTTTAGTGCTAAAGAATTAACAGTGCTTCCGGGTCAAACGATCACTATAAAAGATAATGCCTGCTACGGAATGATCATGATGCAAGGGCATGGTAAGATGGGTGTTTGGGATATTGAAACCCCATCATTAATACGCTACGGACAGTTGACACACGACGAATATTTTGTAACTGAAAAAGCGGCGAAAGAAGGAGTGACTATAACGAATCATAGCAAAACGGATCCTATTGTAATGCTCAAGCATTTTGGACCAAAAAACCCTGATTTACAGTTGTAAATGCCCATTGGTTTTTAAAGGGATTACCTCCTTAAGTATCTCATCATGAGCGTATTCAAATGGTTAGGGGTATAATCGAGAGCCTCTTAAAATACCTAATAGTATAGATACAGAAAATCGAAACGTTTAATCCTAAAATAAACTATCATGCAAAATAATTTTCCAAAGCTACACAATGCCACTTGGCCGGGCCTCGTAGGTAAAGGTCCCGATTCAGAGCCACCGATTCCATTTGATACCATGCTTGAAATGACTGCCGGCGCTGAAGTTGACGGCAATAAATTCGACGGGGTAGATCTAGGCCTCTTAGATCCGCATATCAATATTGACGGTTCGGATGATGATATAAAAAGGCTTGCCGATAAAATAGCGGGCTTCAATTTGAATGTGGGCAGTTTAGTAGCTCCGATTTGGGGCGGACCTACCTTGGGGTCCGATGATGACCGTAAGACCTTTGTAGAAATGGTGCGTAAGGCCTGCCATTTTGGCAAAGTTTTACGCGATCATGGGGTACGCCAGTACGGAGTTATCCGAATCGATTCTGCTTCGAGTCCTGAAGATTGGTCGAAAGACCCAGTAAACAATACCAAACTGATTGCCCAGACCTTTCGGGAAGCTTGTGATGTAGCTGCTGATTATGATGAAAAACTGGCTGCTGAAGGTGAAATTTGTTGGGGTGGTATGCACAGTTGGAAAACTATGGTAGAAACACTAGAGACCGTTGATCGGCCGAATATTGGTTTTCAAGCCGATATGTCACATACCTTATTATATTTATTGGGCTACAATGCACCTGAACATCGCATACTTCCTAAAGATTACGATTGGTCTGATAGAAGTGTTTTAGAAGCTGGCCTCAAAACAGTGACCGATGCATTACGACCATGGACGATCGATTTCCATGTAGCGCAAAATGATGGCACGGTACACGGTACTGGATCACATGATAAAACCGGCCGCCACTGTTTGGCAACAGATCCTAACGGTAAACTGGACGTTGCCAAAGATGCCGGGTATTGGTTACGCGATGGTAATGGAAATTTGACCAAGGCCTTTAAGCACATCTGTTGGGACGGTTGTATGTTCGATAATGACGTGATGATGAAACAGCAAACATGGAACGATATTCTCGCAAAATTGGTTGAAGTGCGGAACATGCATGGGTGGAGCTAATTTGAATAGAATTTAAGTATTTGCAAATAAATTATAGATATGGCCTTTATCAATGCCAACGGAATACAATTATATTATGAAGAACGGGGTTCGGGTAAGCCTTTGTTGTTGATCATGGGTATTACCGCACCATGCTCCGTTTGGGAAAAACACGTTTCGTTTTGGGAGAAACACTACCGCTGTATTTTATTCGATAATAGGGGAGTAGGTGCATCCGATAAACCTGAGGGCCCTTATACGACGGCCTTAATGGCCAATGATAGTGCGGCACTTCTGGAAGCTTTAGAAATTTCGAGTGCGGCCGTTGTCGGAGTATCCATGGGAGGTGCCATAGCCCTTCAGCTCGCTATTCGACATCCGCAAAAAGTTGAGGCCATGGTACTTATGTGCCCATGGGCAAGCTGCGATCGCAAAGGGGAAGCTATTTTTAAGCATATGATGCATGCGAAAGCCCACTTGCGTCCTGAGCAATTTGCCAATTTTGTGCAATTGCTCATTTTCCATAAATCGACTTGGGACGATGATATCGAATATGAAGGCCTGTTGGAAGGACAAAATGGAGCGGCCCTTGAAGCGATGCCACAACCGTTACACGGACTTGAAGGTCAAGCGCATGCCTGTATCTCGCACGATGTGGTCGACCAATTACCCCAAATTGAAACGCCAAGTCTGATAATAGGGGGCAAAGAAGATCAGTTTATTCCGGAATGGATGGCAAATGAGGTAGCCGAAGGTATTGCGAATAGTGATCTGCATTTGTATGATAATGCCGGGCACGCTTTCCATTGGGAAAAATTGGATGACTTTAATCCGAGGGTATTGGATTGGTTGAACGAGAATTATTGATTTTATAAAGGTTACACCTTAAAATAGATTTGAAAATGGGAAAAATAAGAATTGGCTGCGAAACCTATACCTGGGCTATGTCAGGCGATGCCTATAAAAATAAATTGGAACACATACTTGGGGTCATGTCCAAATCGGGGTTTAAGAGTATTGAACCGGACACAGGTTTTATGAACGGTTTTACGGATCCACATGTTTTTAAGGAAGCTTTAGACCGTAATAATATTGAACTTTCTGTTCTGTGCCATGTAGAAGATTGGCTAAATCCGAAAGAGACTGACGAAGAAAAGCGGAATGCCGACCAATGGATCGAGTTCATGAAACTTTTTCCAGAGGCTATATTGTTGCTGGTGCAAATGCCTGGGCAAGACCGCGAACACTTACACGAAAGGCAGCAAAATTTATTGACCTGTGTTAATGAAATAGCGACAAGGGCGGCCGGCGAAGGTATTGTTTGCTCCTACCATCCGAACTCACCGATGGGATCTATCTATAGAACCGAAGAAGATTATAAAATCTTACTTAACGGTCTCGATAGCACCTTTATCAAATATACGCCCGATGTGGGGCACATGGCAAAAGGAGGGATGGATCCCTTGAAAGTTATCAAAGAATATCGTGATATAGTGAACTGCGTACACTACAAAGATATGTTCGATGATGGGGGTTGGGCCGCTATGGGTTCCGGTATCATCGATTTTGAAGGGATAACCACCTACCTTAAGGATAGCGGTTTTGAAGGTTGGATTATTGTAGAGGACGAGGCCGATGAAGCGATAACAGATCCAGACGGCGTGACCGCAAAAGATGGTATTTATATCGAAGAGGTTTTAAGACCCTTATTATAATTATAGTACACAATTTTAATTTAAAGTAAAGAACAATGGCAAATAAAAAAGAACTGCGAATAGGAATGATCGGCACGGGTCTAATGGCGAGAACCCACACCAATGGACATAAACGTATTGGTGATTTTTTCCCGGAACTGGAATATAGGCCTGTTTTAAAAACAGTTTGCGCCCGTACGGAGGAAAAAGTAAAGGCCTTCGCTGAGCAATGGGGCTATGAGTCTTACGAAACCGATTGGAAAGCGGTTATCGCCCGAGACGATATCGATGCGGTAGATATCTGCACACCCAACGATATGCATGCGAATATTGCGATCGCCGCCGCAGAAGCAGGTAAAATGGTGCTTTGCGAAAAACCTTTGGCACGCACGGTAGCGGAGGCCCAACCCATGGTTGATGCCATTGAAAAAGCGGGTGTGCCCAATACGGTATTTTACAATTACCGTCGTATTCCTGCGGTAACCCTAATAAAACAGATTGTTGATTCGGGTAAACTCGGAAAAATATTTCATTACCGTTCTAACTTTTTACAAGATTGGACGATCAACCCCGAACTTCCACAAGGTGGTGAAGCGCTATGGAGATTAGATGTAGATGCCGCTGGATCGGGTGTTACCGGTGATCTTTTGGCGCACTGCATCGATGGTGCCATGTGGTTGAATGGCCCAATCAAAGATGTTTCGGCGGTAACGGAAACTTTTATAAAAGAGCGGGTGCACCAAGATACGGGGGAAGTACAAAAAGTAGGTATCGATGATGCTTGTCTCTTCCATTGTCATTTTGAGAATGGGTCATTGGGGCTTTTCGAAGCCACGCGATATGCTCGAGGACATAAGGCCCTATTTACCCTTGAAATTAATGGCGAGCACGCTTCCCTAAGATGGGATTTACATGAAATGAACTACGTAGAAATGTACGACAATGCAGACGATGCCGTTATTCGTGGGTGGAAAAGGATATTGATAACCGATGCTGATCAGCCCTATATGGATCGATGGTGGATTCCCGGAACCTCTATAGGCTACGAGCACTCATTTGTTCATCAAGTTGCTGATTTTCTGAAAAGTCTAGAAAACGGAGAGCCCTGCGAACCTACTTTTCAAAATGCCCTTATGACGCAAAAGGTATGTGAAGCGGTCATCGATTCGGCAAACTCGAAAAGTTGGAAGGATACAGGACTAGTTTAATCATTAAGATTTTTCGAGTCTTTCCATCAGGTTTAGCAGCCAAATAATTAAATTATGTCAAGAGTCAAGAACCAGGAGGCAAGACAAAAAGGTCTAGTTTCTTGGTTCTTGTAGCTCAGCGGTCTTCGTTCCGATACCTCGATGGCTCTATCTTGTATTCAGGTTATCTCATTGATAAATAGGGCAGCTTATCCTAAATATTCAATTTTATTTAGATTTTTGTTCGTGACTCTTTCGTAGAGTTCATAGACCAAACCATCTTTAAGACCAACCTTGGGCACGAGAATCTGATCGCTTCCCATTTCCTTCAACACCTTAATATAGATTTCCGACGCGGGCACGATAACATCGGCCCGGTCGGGATTCATTTTTAGAATTGACATGCGTTGTTCTAAAGTAAACTCGCAAACATAGGCGCGCAAAGCTTTTAGTTCTGCCAAAGATAGGGTCATGTTATTCGCTTTGTTAGCCAAGCCGTATAATCGATTGATATTTCCTCCTGTACCGATTCCTACCACATTTTTAGTTTTGTTAAAACTTGAAGATTTGATATAATCTTTGATTTGAGCAAATACTTCCGAGCGTTGTTTTGATGATAGTTTACGTACCGAACCGATTCTAAATGATCGACTTTCAATAAGCTTACCTTCAGAGATGAGATTGAGTTCAGTGCTTCCGCCACCTACATCAATATGAATATATTTACGGTTTTCAAGAATAGGAATAATGGCCTTGTTCAAAATCTGTGCTTCCATATCACCAGATATAACACTGATTTTTAAGCCGGTTTCGTTACGAATACGACCATTGACCTCACTTGCGTTTGAAGCTTCCCGCATGGCGGATGTGGCAACTGCGAAATAATCGTCAACTTCGTACAATTCGATGAACAATTTAAAGGTCATCATCAGTTTTACGAATTTTTCTGCAACTGGAGGTGATATTGTTCCCGAAGAGAAAACATCGTGACCCAATCGGAGGGGAAAACGTAAAAATTCTAGTTTTTTAAAACTGACCAAATCTCCATCATCATAAACCCTCACGATTTGTAAACGGATTGCGTTTGAACCAATATCAATTGCTGCTAGTTTCATAATTGGAATTTTATGTAATTGGAATTGGCTAACCTATTGTTATTGAGGTGCCTGTATCTTCAAATAATGGTATTGGAATTTTAAGGCTCAACCATCCGTTACCGTCCTATTCTTTTGCTATGAACCCGCAGACGAATGGCGGAAAAAAGAAAAGGGGCGAAACTAACGTTCGCCCCTTAAACTAAACTAACTCAAACAACTCAAAAGAGTAATACTCTTCTAGTACGATATTAACATGATTTTTGGTAATCGGCATCCTGTACTGTGCTGTAATTGTGAATTGATGGATTTTATTTTTCGTTAACCGAACAAAAGTTTATAAGAACGACGCTAAAATTATTGTTTGGTTAAAGTAATTTTTTTCATGAAAGTCGGTTTTTTGGGCAGGAAATTTACGTGTGTCTTATCCCCTTGTGAAATTAATTTTCTTAGTCGCATATTGTATCAGAAAATGAACCGATTTAATGAAAAATATCAGGATAGTGCAGGATACATAGAGGTCAATAAATGATTAAGTTCGGCATATATCAGGACACCTATTTCCGAACTGTTAATAGCTGAATTTATGCATAATATAAAGTAATATTAAAGAGAAACAGTAATGAAAATCAAAGAATACAGAACAGCCTCAATACTATTAGCACTGTTATATCTTTCGGTTACGAATTTAGGCGCCCAAAGCACTAAAGATGACAATGCCGACAAACCTAATATTATCTTTATACTGACTGACGACCAACGCTTCGATGCCTTGGGCTATGCCGGCAATAAATTGATTTCGACCCCCGAAATGGATAAGCTGGCCAAATCGGGAAGCTATTTTGAAAATGCTATGGTCACTACCCCTATATGCGCAGCGAGTAGGGCTAGCATTCTTACGGGACTTTATGAACGTACCCATAGTTTTAACTTTCAAACCGGTAATATTAGGGACTCGTATATGGAAGCGTCCTATCCGATTCTTTTGAAGGATAATGGCTATCGAACTGCATTTTATGGCAAATATGGGGTGCGTTATGATGAGCTTGAAAAGCAATTCGACGAGTATGAGTCGTATGATCGCAACAATGCTTTTAAAGATAGACGAGGGTATTACTACAAGACTATTGGTAAAGACACTGTTCATCTTACACGGTATACGGGTCAAAAAGCATTGGATTATATAGCCCAGGCAGACGCTTCCCAGCCCTTTTGTCTGTCGTTAAGTTTTAGTGCGCCTCACGCACATGATGGTGCCGAAGACCAATATTTTTGGCAGACCGAGTCCGATGCCCTATTAAGTGAAATGACCATGCCAGGTCCTGAATTAGGTGCCGATAAGTATTTCGATGCGCAGCCGGAAATTGTTCGTAATGGATTTAACCGCCTGCGCTGGACATGGCGCTATGATACCCCCGAAAAATATCAGCATAGTGTAAAAGGTTATTACCGAATGATTTCGGGAATAGATAGGGAAATCGCCAAGATTAGGGAACAACTCGAGAATAAGGGCCTTGACAAAAACACAGTCATTATCTTGATGGGTGACAACGGATATTTTCTTGGGGAACGGCAATTAGCCGGAAAATGGCTGCTTTATGATAATTCGGTAAGAGTGCCTTTGATTGTTTATGACCCAAGATTAAAGAAGCAAAACGATAGTAAGGAAATGGCCATGAATGTAGATGTGCCGTCTACGATTTTGGATTTCGCTGGGGTTAAAGCCCCTCAAAATTGGCAAGGTAAAAGTCTTGTGCCATTGATTTTGGGAAAGACCAAATCGATACAAAGAGATACCGTTCTAATCGAACATATTTGGGAATTCGAGAATATACCGCCCAGTGAGGGCGTGCGTACCAAAGAGTGGAAGTATTTCCGCTATGTAAACGACAAATCGATTGAAGAACTTTACAATCTGAACGCTGACCCGAAAGAAATCGATAACCTTGTCAAAAACGGCAAGTACACGTCGGTGTTAACTGATTTAAGGGCAAAGACAGATGAACTGATCGATAGGTATAGCGATTCGTATTCCGATGGGCCTACGGATCTTATGGTCGAATTTATAAGACAACCTAAAAATGTTGAAATTATTGATACTGAGCCAGAGTTTGGTTGGGTGGTGCCAGAAGGAGCGGTCACCCAGTCGGCCTATCAAATTTTGGTAGCATCTACTGATGAACATATTAACAACAATATTGGCGATGTTTGGGATAGCGAACAAATTAGAACCAGTGCTTCATCTGAAATCGAATATAACGGGAAAGCTTTACAGCCGGGCGAAACCTATTTTTGGAGCGTTCGAATTTGGGATCAAGACAACCGTCTTTCGCGCTATTCGGAAAGCCAGACCTTTACTATGGCAGCTTCTGAAGAAGCGACCATAACCACAGCGAACAGCTTCCAAATCGATAGGGTCAAACCTGTAGTTTTTGAAAAAAGGGGCGAAACCTTTTTTATGGATTTTGGTAAAGATGCCTTCGCAACTATAGATTTCACTTACAATGCAAAAGCCGACCACACCTTGACTTTTCGTATTGGCGAACAATTAATTGGCGAAAATATTAATCGCGAACCGGCCAAGAAGAGCCATATACGCTATCAAGAGATCGAGGTACCTGTAAAAGCTGGTAAAAGTGAGTACCAACTTCCGATAAAAACAGATGAAAGAAATACGCTTCCTGGCAAGGCGTTGCCGCTTCCTGAAAGTTTCCCTGTTCTAATGCCATTTCGTTATGCGGAGGTACATGGTGCACAAGAAGCACTATCCGCAGAAAATTTCACGCAATTGGCTTTCCATAGTTATTGGGAAGACGATACAAGCAGCTTTACGAGTTCTGATGATATTCTCAATCAAGTATGGGACCTATGTAAATACTCGATTAAGGCCACGACTTTCAACGGGCTTTATGTAGACGGGGATAGAGAGCGTATTCCATATGAAGCAGATGCGTATTTGAATCAGTTAAGTCACTACACCACCGACCGTGAATACGCGATTGCCCGACAGACCATCGAGTATTTTATGGAGAACCCGACGTGGCCCACCGAATGGCAACAACATGTGGCCTTGATGTTTTATGCCGATTATATGTATACGGGCAATATAGAACTTATCGAAAAGTATTATGACAGATTAAAATATAAAACGTTGTATGAATTGGCGGGCGAAGATGGCCTGATTACCTCGACAAGAATGACTCCTGAGTTGATGGCCAATTTAGGATTCGCAAAAACAATGAAAGAGACCTTCCGCGATATCGTCGATTGGCCGTCTGCAGGCTGGGGGGGCGACCCGTCAAATAAGGGGGAACGTGACGGCTATATTTTTAAGGATTACAATACTGTAGTCAATGCCTTTTACTACCAAAATATGGTGATCATGGCACAGTTCGCAGCTGTTTTGGGGAAAACACAAGAATCTCTTGATTTTAAGCTTAGAGCTTTAAAGGCAAAAAAGGCGGTGAACGAAAAAATGTTCGACCCTGAACGAGGAGTTTATGTTGACGGTATCGGTACTGACCACGCCGCGCTACACGCAAATATGCTCCCATTGGCTTTTAACATGGTACCCGAGGCCCATATTGAATCAGTAGTCGAACACGTAAAATCGCGTGGAATGGCCTGTAGTGTATATGGCTCACAATATTTAATGGACGGACTTTACAATGCGGGCGCTGCGGATTACGCCTTATCACTTCTTACGGACACTAGTGATAGAAGTTGGTATAACATGATCCGAATCGGCTCTACCATGACTTTAGAGGCGTGGGACTTGAAGTATAAGAATAACTTAGATTGGAATCATGCTTGGGGCGCAGTACCCGCCAATTCAATTCCAAGAGGCCTATGGGGTATTCAGCCAAAAACACCAGGTTTCGGCGTTGCAAGTATAAGACCACAAATGGCAGATTTGAAAAATAGCGCTATCGAAGTGCCAACGATTAAAGGAACTATTAAAGGAGACTACGAATTCAAAAACCCTCGTTTACAAGTTTTTACGCTGGAAATTCCTGCGAACATGGTAGCCGAATTTGAAATAGCACCCTCCCCTGGCAAAGAGTTGATGCACAATGGCAAAAAAGTAAATTCCGCTTTTGGTTCGGTGCGCTTAGAACCCGGGAAGCACGAAATAAAACTGGTCATCAATTCATTTTAAGTTTAGCCTTGTTTATAAAGTGAAGAAACCTGGTGGCTTACAGCAAATATCGAGATTGACCATAATTTGGAAAAGCCAAAACAGGTAGAATTTCTGATATCAAGGCGCTGGACATGTGGGGTAGAGAATATGCCAAAGGTTGGGAGGTCAGCCTTTGACCTTAAAGAAGCAATGTGTAATTAAAACAAATGCAAAATAAGAATATTCTGTTTCTAGCCGTTCTACTCTTCGCCCTTGCGGGATGTAATCAAAAATCTTCGGAAATTACCGTAGAAGGTGAACTCAAAAAATGGCATCGCGTTTCGTTGTCATTTATAGGTCCCGAAACCGATGAACTTGCTGAAGAAAATCCGTTCTTGGACTACCGTTTAGACGTTACGTTTACCAACGCTGACAAAACTTATGTTGTGCATGGCTTTTATGCCGCCGATGGAAATGCCGCAGAAACCAGTGCCACTGCCGGAAATATATGGCAAGCACGGTTTACCCCAGATGCCATTGGCGAATGGAAGTATTCCGTATCCTTTAAAAAAGGAACTGAAATTGCTGTCGCGGACACTATAGAACAAGCCGAAAGTGCTGGATTTATGGATGGTGAATCAGGAAGTTTTAGTATTACCGATTCCGATAAATCGGGAAGGGACAACAGGGCAAAAGGCCGTCTCAACTATGTTGGGGAATCGTATCTAAAATTTGAGGAAAGCGGTGATTACTTTATCAAGTTGGGAGTCGATGCCCCCGAAAACCTATTCGCCTATGAAGATTTTGATGCTTCGACCAATGTACTAGAATTCCGAAAAAACTGGAATCCGCATGCCAAAGATTTTGAAGTTGATGCCGAACCCTATGTATGGCAAGGTGAAAAAGGCAAAAACTTGTTAGGTGCCATCAACTATTTGGCCAGTGAAGAACTGAATGTATTTTCATTCTTGACCTTCAATGTAGATGGTGATGATCGAAATATTTTTCCGTACATACTGAAGAAGCCGGCGGCTGAATACGAAACATACGCTAGTGATAAAAAGACTAAAGAGGCATGGGAAACCTTTTTTTACAAGACTAGATTAGATGTCTCTAAATTGGACCAGTGGGAACGTATTTTCGAATATGCCGAGACTTTGGGCATGTTCCTTCATTTTAAGACCAACGAAACGGAGACTGATCATTTGATGGACAAAGGCGTTTTTGGAACGGAAGGGAAATTGTACTACAGAGAACTGATTGCCCGTTTTGGCCATCACTTGGCATTGAACTGGAACTTGGGCGAAGAAAACAACCAGCCTACGGCAGAAGTATTGAAGGTAGCCAACTACGTACAACGACTGGATTCCTATAACCATCATTTGGTTATGCACACCTTCCCCAACAAAGATGACCGTTACGAAGATTTTATCGGGGACAAATCGCCCTTAACAGGAGCATCGTTGCAATTGCGTGATCCCGAATTTACCGATGTGCACCCAAGAGTACTCAAATGGAGGCAAAAGTCGAATGCTACCGGAAAGAAATGGGCCCTTTCGGTCGACGAACCAGGAAAAGCAAACATCGCACTGTTGCCTGATAATGAGGATCTAGAACATAATCTGGCACGTAGCCGAGCCCTATGGGGCACGCTGATGGCTGGTGGTTTTGGCGTTGAGTGGTACTTCGGATATGATAGTCCCCATTCTGATTTAACCTGCGAAGATTTTAGAAGTCGTGATGTATTCTGGGACCAAAATAGGTATGCACTTCATTTCTTTGAGCAGTATATTCCTTTTTGGGAAATGGAACCAACCGATGAACTTGTCAAAGGCGATTCAGCCTATTGTTTGGCTCAAATGGATAAGATTTATGCCGTCTATCTCCCTATGGAGTTGAAAACGACCTCCATTGATTTAGGAACTTCAGGAAATGAATTTTCTATCAATTGGTACGACCCTAGAAATGGTGGTGAGCTTCAAGATGGTTCGGTTAAAATGGCGAAAGCTAATGACGTGGTTTCGCTGGGGTATCCGCCGGCAGACCAAGATAAGGATTGGGTCATTTTACTCCGTATTAGGAAATAAGCCCAAGGACAATTGCAATTACTTAAATCAAAAAGGGTGTAAACAGATGAAAACATTAAAATTTACAGGCTTGCTTTTAATTATGATGATTGGCTTTCCTGCGCTGTTAATTGGTCAGAAAAACCATAAATCGAAAAAGTCTAATATCGTTTATATTTTAACGGACCAATGGCGGTCTTCCGCTCTTGGGTATACGGGCAATCCTGATGTGAAAACACCGAACCTCGACAAGTTCTCCAAGGAGGCTGTCAATTTTTCAAATGCAGTTTCTGTTACTCCGGTTTGTACGCCCCATCGAGCTGCGCTGATGACAGGTCGCTATCCCGGTACTACGGGCATGTTTTTAAACGACCTCTATCTACCTGATGAAGAACTTTGCATGGCCGAAATTTTCAAATCAGAGGGCTACAGTACAGGATATCTTGGAAAGTGGCATTTAGATGGACATGGACGAATTAACAATGTGGCACCTGAAAGGCGTCAGGGTTTTGACTATTGGAAAGCTCTGGAGTGTTCTCATGATTATAACAAGATGCCCTATTACGCAAATGAGAATCCTGAGATAAAATACTGGGATGACTTCTCTTCATTTTCCATGGCAGAAGATGCCAACAATTACATTGCCGAACATGCAGATGACGAGAATCCATTTTTGTTGTTTGTATCTATAGCAACGCCACATTTTCCGCATCACCAAGCACCACAAGAATTTAAAAATTTGTATCGCGCCGAGGAATTAAAGCTTCCTCCCAATGTACCGGAAGACTCGGATGGAAGTATACGCAAAGAATTGCAGGGTTATTATGCCCAATGTACTGCTTCTGATGAAGCAATTGGCCGTATACTTAACAAGCTTAAAGAGTCGAATTTATGGGATAACACTATCGTGGTATTTTCAGCAGACCATGGTGAAATGATGGGTTCACATGGAGTGCGTCCTTTTACCAAGCAATTGGCATGGGATGAATCTATCAGAGTACCATTTTTGATTCGCTATCCATCAATAGGCAAGAATAAAGGAGCGGTTGTAAATGCTCCGATAAACACCCCCGATATTCTTCCTTCTCTCTTAAGTTTGACAAATATTGAAATTCCTGACAAGGTAGAAGGAGAGGACCTTTCGGGTTTGATAAAATTCCCCAATCCGGATGTAGACAGAACGGCTTTAGTGATGAACATTTGCCCTTTTACTAGGGAATACAAGTATCCTGAATACCGAGCTATCCGCACTAAACAATACACCTATGCACGAATTCTTAACGGGGTGAGTAAATTTTTCGATAACGAGAAGGACCCGTATCAAATGAATAATCTTGCGAATGAACCTGAATTCGCATCCCTGCAACAAGAATTGGACAAAAAACTAGATGTCGCATTGAAGAATATAGGAGATGATTTTAAATCACGAGATTATTATCTTAAAAAATGGAATTTAAAGCTCGACCCTGCTAATAACGCAATTAATTACAAAGATTTTTTGAAAGGAACTGGAGTGGTTCAAAGTCCTAAATTAGAATAGAGTTTAGTGCTTCCTTGCTAAATGGAAAAGAAGGAAATAAAGTTTACGCGGTTTCGAAATTCAAGGATGCCGTCGCCTTGACAAAAGAAGATCTATTTTATACGGAATGGATCTATGACCAATGTGAGGCTTATGCAAGAATGCTGATCGACCACAAAACAGAACCTTTATAATAGGACAATTTGGCAAAGAAAGAAGATTATTGAGAAATCGTCGACGGCCTTTCTTAGGTTTGAGAGCGAACAAGGGGAAGGAATTTTTTGAAATAATGATTTGATCGATAAACTTTTGATTAAAAATTAGCTATATCATTTTTATGCGATACTTAAAAAGTTGGCTACTGATTCAAATATTTCTATTGGGTATTACTTGTATCGCCCAAGAACGGTTTAAAATCAATGATTCGCTTATTGTTGAGCGAACATTGGAATATGAGGATAGTTTTGATTCGAACATAGGCAATTGGATAGTTGAACAAATGCCAGGTGGAAACGCAGTGCATTCAAGCGGAAAAATGGAAATCGAAGATAAGGAAGGCTGCACTATTTGGTTTAACAAAAAACTCCAAGCACCGGTGATTATTACTTATGAGGCAATAGTTATTGATAACGGAGGCCCAAACGACCGAGTGTCCGATTTAAACTGTTTTTGGTTGGCTTCAGACTCGGAAGAAACTCATGACTTCTTTGGTTCTTCCAAGAAAAGAATGGGAAAGTTTAGCGATTACGACCACCTAAAATTATACTACGTTGGTCTAGGGGGACATAACAATACGAAAACAAGGTTTAGACGATATGCAGGTGACGGAAGTAAACCTCTGCTTCCCGAACATGATCTTTCGGCTTCGGAGTATCTAATTGTTCCAAATAGTATGAACAAAATCAAAATAATCGTTTATGACGGTATTGTTCGCTTCTATAGAAATGACAAGCTTATATTCGATTTTTCTGATAAAGATCACTATAGCTCTGGATACTTCGGATTAAGAACAGTCAATAATCATATGGCAATCGATAATTTTAAGGTATACTCGATAGAAGCTTCGGATTGAATATATTCTTATGCGTTTGTTTTCGCACGAATAAATACTATTCGAACATTCTGGTTTTCAGGATAGCACAGGACAGTACTTTTAGTAAATAGGTTTAATTTTCTAAAATGCAATCGATTGGTATTTTACTGAAGTTTACTAATATTAAATCGGGTTATGCGATATCTAAAACTATTATTTAGAACCAACATTCCTACAATAAATTTAAATAGAACACAATGATTAGAATTAAGAGAACTAAAAAATTGGTGCTTACAACTTTAGTCTGCAGCTTTGTTTGTGCATCATCTTTGATGGCTCAACAGTTGGATAACCAAGAAATCGAAAATGCTATGGTGCATGCCATGGAATGGCAAGAGCAACACCCGATTATGGCCGTAGCACCTACCGATTGGACAAATGGCGCCTATTACGTAGGGGTGACAAAGGCGCATCAAACTACTAAGAATGCTATCTTTTTAGCAGCTCTAAAAAATATGGGATACTGGAACGAATGGAAACCTTGGGAACGTTTTTACCATGCCGACGATATTATAATTTCCTATTCCTATCTATACCTAAACGGTATTCGTAAAAATTGGGTCGATTTAGGTCCGACAGATACTTTCATACAAGATCATTTATATAAGCCCCACGCTTGGAGGGAAGGAATTGAAAACAAGGATCAAAAAATCTTATGGTGGTGGTGCGATGCACTTTTTATGGCCCCGCCCGTACTTACCGTTTATGCAAACCTAAAGGATGACCAAAAGTATTTAGACGAAATGCATAAATACTATATGGAGACCTATAACCTGCTTTATGATAAAGAAGAACATCTTTTTGCCCGTGATATACGCTTTGTATGGGACGGCGATGCAGATGATATTAAAGAAGAAAATGGAAAAAAAATATTTTGGTCGCGAGGAAACGGATGGGTTTTAGGAGGTCTGGCTCTTATTCTCGAAGATATGCCGAAGGACTATGCACATCGTGATTTTTATTTGAACCTGTACCAAGAAATGGCTGCTAGAATCAAGGGCATACAGCATGCAGATGGCTTATGGCGAACGAGCTTATTATCCCCAGAATCATATGACCATGGTGAGGTAAGCGGTAGTGGTTTTTACACCTTTGCCCTTACTTGGGGTATCAATAATGGATTGTTGGATAAAGCGGAATATACGCCCGTGGTTACCAAAGCATGGGTGGCCTTAAAAAAATGCCAGAAAAAAAATGGTATGGTAGGTTGGGTGCAAAATATTGGGGCAAGCCCTGAACCTGCGAACGCAGATAGCTGGCAGAATTTCGGTACCGGAGCATTTTTGCTAGCCGGTAGTGAGCTTCTTAAATTGGAGGAATAATAGTATCGATATGTTTCAAAACAGTCTCATAGCTGCCAATGCTTTTGCATTTTTAGTGACCTGTATGCTTTAGAAATTCAATAACTGCATTTGTTTTTGAATAGACCTAGATTGGTGAAGTGCCTTAAAATTTATATGTTCATTGACGGAAGCAGCGCCTGATAGTACAGGACACTTTGTTGGTGACAACAAAGTAACTTTAAATGTTTATTGTGGTTTTTCGTAATTTCAAGGTTATATGGTGGTGATTACCTAATCGGCCTCATTAAAACCAACAATTCCAAACTAGGAATGTCATATATAAAATTATAAAATGAATTGAAGGGTTGAGCCAATTTTTCATTTCATAAACACAAAACATATCTAATCCATGAAAAAAAAGAAAAAACAAGCATTGAATTCAGCGGTTAAGCAACAAAGTGTTACCTCGAGAAGAAGTTTCATTAGAAACAGTGCTTTGGCATTTGGAGCAATAACAATCGTTCCGAGGCACGTGCTCGGTAGAGGTTTTACTGCGCCGAACGATAAAATTAATCTTGGGTACATAGGCCTTGGAAAACAGGGTGTCAATCTTGCCAGGTCTTTTGTAGTCAATACGGAGGCACAAGTTGTTGCCGGTAGTGACGTCTGGAACTCGAAGCGAGATAGTTTCAAAGAAAAAGTAGAAGGTTTCTATGCCGGTGAAAGACAGGTCAGCACTTATAATAGTGTAACGACCTATCTTGATTATCAAGAACTCTTACAACAGAAAGGTATCGATGCCGTGGTGGTCGCCACCCCTGATCATTGGCATGCCATACAATCTATCGATGCCATGGAGGCTGGTAAAGATGTGTTCTGCGAAAAACCGATGACCAACACAATCGTTGAAGGTAGAATGATGGCCGATTCCGTCAAAAAGAATAAGCGGATTTTACAAGTGGGAAGTATGCAGCGGTCTTGGGAACAATTTAAAAAGGCACAAGAAATTGTCAATTCTGGAAAACTGGGTGAAATCACCAAAGTATTGGTAAACGTAGGCGATCCGGCAAGATATTACGACCTTCCTGCCGAACCTACTCCAAAGGGAATCGATTGGAACCGTTGGTGCGGTCCTGCGCCCTTATTGACCTATCATCATACGATCGCCCCTGAGGTGGTAGAGAAATATCCCGATTGGCGAGATTTCTGGGAAACCGGTGGTGGTATTCTCTCCGATTGGGGTGCACATATGTTCGATATTGCCCAATGGTGCTTGGGAATGGATAAAACGGGTCCGGTCAGCTATATTCCACCTAAAGAGCCAAAAGCAGTGAGAGGCTTACAGATGTTTTATGAAAACGGTATCGAAATGGTACACGAAGATTTTGGCAGAAAATGGGGATGTCGGTTTATTGGTACCAAGGGTACTATGGATGTTAGCCGAAGTTATTTGGAAACTACGCCCGCAAATATACTAATGCCCAACGGAGGAGACCCTAGCGAGCAATTTAAAGACCGTGGTAACCATTATGAGAATTGGATTACGGCAATCAAAAATAGAGGAGAAGTAATTTGTAACGTTGAAACAGGTCATCGTTCCGCTACCGTTTGCAATGTTGCCAATATTGCGTATGAATTGGGCAGGCCCTTACAGTGGGATCCGGTGAAGGAAAAATTCAAGGGCGATGGTCAGGCAAACAAAATGCGAAAACGAAAAAATAGAAAATATAGCTAGATTTATTTTTCTTGCTAAGTGGCAAGGCAACAGCTAATGGAAAAAGTTTATAAGTTTATGGGGTTGTGAGTACAGAAGTTTAGTTTTCTGTCTAACCTCTAACCTCTAACCTCTAACCTCTAACCTCTAACGTCTTGGTTCTTGTTCCGGATGGAACAACGTTTCTAAGAGTTGAATTCATTCTTAATTATTTGTCTAGACTATTTTTATGCAACGACTAGCTTTTAAAATGAAATTGAACCCTAATCAAAAAGAAGCTTATATAAAGCGGCACGATGAGATTTGGCCCGAACTGAAGAAGTTGCTCAAAGATTCTGGTGTAAGTGACTACTCTATTTTTTTTGACGAGGAAACCGATACGCTTTTTGCCTTTCAAAAAGTGATCGGTTCTGGTGGTTCGCAAGATTTAGCTAAAAACCCGATTGTACAAAAATGGTGGAAACACATGGCCGATATTATGAAGGTCAATCCCGATAGTTCTCCAGTTTCAATTCATTTGGAAGAGGTTTTTTATCTGGAATAAAATAGACCAATGTCAAACAGACCTCTAGCATATTTTGGTAGTTGTATTCTTAAAAAATAGGCTTAATCCTGAAAGTGCCTTGCGAATCAATGCTGGTAGCACATGTGATTTCTCTAGATCAAAATTATCGTTCGTTATAGCAGACTTGATCAGATACTGTTTCGATAAAAGTTCAAAAAAGGGATAAAGATTTTAGAACCTTGATTTCAACCTGGCTTTTTTAATTTTCTGAAATTTGTTTGTAGACCCGTTCCGAGGCCTTTGAATAGGGATGATATCTTCTGGAGTTGCTCCAAGGATATGTATTACAAATGTACTATTTGAACATATCTGGCTCCGGATGCTCCCAACCTTCTCTATATCCCCTTTGCAATAATTTGGTTGCCTCAGGATCATTAAGAACTATTTGTTGGCTTTGATCATACACTAAAGGTCTTTTCAGATTCATCGCCATATTGGCTAAAATACAACTGGCTGTAGAAATATGGCCTTCTTGAATATTCGCAACCGGAAGTGTTCCCTTATCGATGGCTGCAAGAAAGTCTAACATATGGCCCCTCGTGGCGGGTGCCGCATGTAATTCAATATCTTTTTCAGTTACATCTTCTGGGTATTTTTCCCTTTCGTAGATGACATCTCCATGAATTTTTTCCCCATCGCCATTTGGCACAAAATCATACTGCTTTACACTGCCGGAAAGCGTACCTTTTTCACCATATATTTTAAATGACCATGGGTATTTTGGGTCTGCGGGTGTGCCCCATGATCGGTGTTTCCAAATACATTCAAGCTCATCAAATTCAAAAATGGCGGTCTGGGTATCGGAAATATTTGCCTTTGCATCTTTTTGAACATAGATGCCTCCTGTTGAACTGATGCGCTTTGGCCATCCTAAATCGAGCATCCACCGAATAGTATCTAACATATGCACGCACATATCGCCGACGATACCGTTGCCATATTCCATAAAGGCGCGCCACCTACGATGGGGCAATCCATCGAATTCCCGTAAAGGGGCAGGCCCAGTCCACATATCGTAGTCAAAAAAATCAGGTACATCAACTACAGGGCGATTTTTAGTATCGCGCATATGGTAATAACAGCATATTTCGATGTGCGATACTTTTCCTAATAATCCTGCATCGACGATATTTTTCTTGGCCTCGATTAGGTGCGGAGTGCTTTTACGCTGAGTGCCCACTTGAATTACTTTGCCATACTTGCTAGCAGCACTTATCAAAGCTTCCCCTTCCACTACGTCGACACTAATCGGTTTTTGTAAATACACGTGGGCGCCAGCTTTTAACGCTTCAATGCCTTGAAGAGCATGCCAATGATCTGGGCTTCCTATTAAAACAATATCCAAATCTTTTTCAGCGAGCATTTTCCGATAATCTGAATACATTCGCGGTTTCTTCCCTGATTTTTGTCTCTGACTTACTAGTTCTGCAGCATTCGATAACATATGCTCGTCAACGTCACAAAGTGATACCACTTCTATATTGGCTACTTGTATTAATCGAAAAAGATCGCTTTTGCCGTACCATCCGGCGCCTATGAGTCCGACACGTATCGGTTTTTCGCGATACATCAAGTCGATGCCGTAACCCCCGAAAGATGATAGTGCGATGGCTGCTGTTGTACCCTTGAGAAAATTTCGTCTGTTAATGTAGAAGTTTTTGATTTTCATAAAAATTATTGTTTTGTAGATTTTTAAAGATATGGAAATTTCAAATATTTTGATTTGTGTTATTTCAATCGGAGCCCGATATAGGTATTTATAAACAAAGAAAAATTCAAACCAGTTTGTTTCTCAGTATTAGGATAATTTTCTTGATTGAAATAGTAAGAAAGATAATGTGATTTTTTTTTTATAATCTCCTATAAGTAGAGAATAGTATAGATTTTTTAGCAATAATTGTTTAATTTTTTTAAGAGTATTACAATTAGCCTTTCGTTAATTTGTAAGAAATATTCATTCGATAAAACTCTATTTTCAATCGACAAACTGAAAACCCACTTTAGTTTTTAGTTGCTGTTTTTTTTTAGGTATGTAATTTGTCCATTAATAATGGAAGGTAATCGAATATTATTTCACTTTTTTCATGCTGCTAAGGAGTATATCTAATTTTGTAGATAACTGTTGTTCCTAATCGTAGAATGACAAACCCAAATCTTAGTAACCTATGAAAAAAAATTACACGGCACTGCGCGTGCTGGTCTGCCTTTTCATCCCACTATCTTTTACGATTTTCACTTATGCCCAAAGCTTTAATGCTACAGGTCTTAAGGGAGAAAATCTGAACAACCCGACTTCGCTGGATTTCAGACCTAATGGAAAGCTATATGTTTCACAACGGGATGGGACAAAATGACCTATGTCATTTTTATCAGGAACCCCTTGCAATATATTTACCGATTAGTATAAGAAAATTGGAGAATGACAGACCCAAAACTTAGTAACCTATGAAAAAAAATTACACGGCACCGCGCGTAAGCGCCTGCCTTTTCATCTCATTATCTTTTACGATTTTCACATATGCCCAAAGCTTTAATGCTACAGGTCTTATCGGCGAAAATCTGAACAACCCGACTTCGCTGGATTTTGGACCTAATGGAAAGCTATATGTTTCACAACAGGATGGGACGATTTTTGAGTATACCGTGCTACGTGATAATGCCGAAGCCGGCTCAGGTACCTATACTGCCATAAATTCTAACAGTATTAATTTGGTTAAGGTAGGTACACCCAACCATAATGATGATGGTACTATAAATACCTCAAATACACGTCAGATGACAGGGCTTCTTGCCACAGGTACGCAAACGACTCCAATTCTTTACGTAAGTTCTTCTGATTCTAGAATCGGTGGTGGCGGTAGCGGTAACGATAAAAACCTTGATACCAATTCGGGAGTTCTTTCCCGACTTACATGGACAGGAAGTGTCTGGGAAAAAGTAGATTTGGTGAGGGGACTTCCCCGATGTGAGGAAAACCACTCCACCAATGGAATGGAAATTTTCGAACGTAACGGTAGCACCTATTTATTACTGCAACAAGGAGGTAATGCTAACAAAGGCGCCCCGAGCAATAATTTTGCGGGTACTTCGGAAACTTATTTGTCAGGTGCTTTGTTAATTGTTAACCTTACCCAATTAGAACAAATAGAAGCCGCTAACGGCGGGCCTTATTTAGATACACGTCAGGGTAGTACAGAATATATCTATGACTTACCCACACTGAACGATCCCGAAAGGGCGGACATCGATAATACCGACCCCAGTTTCCCTTACTCTGCCGGGCATCCCCTATACAATGCTACCATCGATTTGGGCGATCCCTTTGGTGGGAATAATGGGCTGAACCAGGCATTTCCGGAAATGGGGGGTCCAGTACAAATTTTCTCAACTGGGTGGCGAAATGGCTACGACGTGGCGATAACCGCCGCCGGCCGAATATATTCCGTTGATAACGGTCCGAATACGACATGGGGCGGGTTACCTATAATTTATGATAGTAATGGGCAGCTTAAGGGTGATCAAAGTAACGCCACCTATAATCCTGCTGCTGGAGATTACGTAACCAATGAAATCAATGAGGTTGGCAGTAGTGGCCATGGTGATGCGCTGCACTATGTCGGAAATATAAGCGATGCGAATGGCAGTTACTACTCAGGTCATCCCGCTCCTATTAGGGCATTCCCATCTCGGGCAGGAGTAAAGGTCTATACGTTTGACGGATCGAATTGGGTGCTTGGTGCCGATTATAGTTTTGGTACTTTGCTAACAGGGGTCTCCGGGTATTTCAACACGATTTTTGACATTTCAGATTTTCCAGATGATCCGATACAGGGGGAATATATGGCAAACGCCACTTCGGACCCTCGAATGCGTATTTTCGATGTTGTAAATTCTTCTACCAACGGCATGTGCGAATATACTGCCAGTAATTTTGGAGGAGCTATGCAAGGAGATCTTTTGACCGCGTCTTTCAATGGCAAGATAAATCGGTATCAGTTGAACACAAACGGCGATGGAATAAACTCCAAAAACAATAATTTCCTTACAGGTTTTGGCTCCACGCCTTTAGATGTGATTGCGCAGGGCGATACCGACCCTTTTCCCGGTACGGTATGGGCGGCGACCTACGGTGCAGATAATATCACTGTTTTTGAGCCGACTGATTTTAGTGATTGCGCACAACCCAACGACCCCGGATATGTGGGTTCAGAAGATTACGATTCCGATGGGTATTTAAACGATGATGAGGTAGCCAACGGTACCGATATTTGTTCAGGGGGTAGCCAGCCTAATGACTATGACGGCGATTTTATATCAGATTTGAACGATCCAGACGATGACAATGATGGTATCGCAGATGTTCAGGATGTGTTTGCCATTGATGCCGATAACGGAACCATAACGAACTTGCCTATCGATTACCCGTTTTGGAATAATGACCCGGGTACAGGCTTTTTCGGTCTTGGTTTTACAGGATTGATGTTGGATCCTACCGGAAATACTGATTACCTTGGTCAATACTACGAAAACAATCTTTCTTTTGGGGGCGCTGGGGGTAAGGCAACAATTGATGCAGTTACTACGGGTAATGCATATCAAGCTGCCAATTCTCAAGACAATGCTTTTCAGTTTGGTGTCAATTTATCCAACAACTCAAAACCATTCACTGTACATACCAAGATAGAGACACCTTTTGCGAACGTTTCTTCCGCCGCAAACCTTTCTTATGGCATCTATATCGGTAATGGAGACCAAGATCACTATTTTAAAGTCGTGGTTACAGAAGGCCTAACCGAGAACGATGGTCTCTATGGATTCGAAGTTGTAAAAGAAGAAGGGCCATCTAATGTCTCCTCACAAAAATATGACGTTGTCGGACTCAAGGATGCTACATCAGTTGATATTTATATCAATGTAAACGCCTCTGCGAATACGGCCCAACCCTATTATTCCATTGATGGTGGTGAAAATGTAATTCTGTTGGGGGATGCTGTTGTATTGCCAATCGAGTTATTAAAGGCAGACGATGCTAAAGGTCTTGCAGTAGGTCTTATTTCGACTTCGGGAACGGGGGAGGCTTTTACCGCAACTTGGGACTTTTTAAAGGTGACCGAGAATGGTGATGCAAATCTTGTACTTTCAGAAAACCTGGTCGATTTTGGTGTTTTGGAAACAGGTTCGGGCCAAGTACAGCTTATTCCCACCCTGACCAACGAAGGCGGACCATCGGCCGGGGCCATAGAAATCACGGCTATAAACATCACAAGTGCCGATGCTACACTTTTTAGCCATAGCTTGGCACTACCATTGGTAATTGGTCCCGGGGCTAACAAGACATTGCCCTTGAATTTTTTCCCGAACACTAGTATAGGTTCTAAAACCGCCAATCTTCAAATCGTTCATAACGGGGCAAATTCTCCCTTCGTCGTTCCAATGACGGCAATATTAGAAGAAAACAACGAACCAACCTATACCGTAGTTGCAAGAATAAACGCAGGTGGTAACCCGGTAACCGCTGCTGATGGCAATATGGACTGGGAAGCTAACCTAAGTAACGGTGGGGTTTCAGGAACAAACTATTCGGTAAATACGGGAATTATTCCGAACGGGACTAACGCCTTCCTTTATGAAAATAGGCATTCTTCCGTTCCCGATTATATCGACGAGAATACGTTCAACGCCTTGTTTGGAAAAGAGCGTTACGATGCCAACAGCGGGCCCGAAATGGAATTCAAGTTTCCGGTACCCAACGGAGATTATCTAGTCAATATTTATACGGGTAATGGATATGGCCCGGCAAACATAGTGGGGGCAAGGATATTCGATGTATCCCTAGAAACAGAATTGAAAGGAGACGATATAGATGTAGTAGCGCAGTTTGGAGGAAGTGGTAACGTGTTCCATGCGGGTATGCTTTCGTATGCAGTTACCGTATCCGATGGTGAACTTAATGTAGTGTTCGAACATGCCGGAACTGAAAACCCTGTCTTACAGGCGATAGAAGTTATGGTAAGTACTTCCATCAACGACCCGATCACTATAGCTCCGATTGCAGATCAATTTAACGCAGTTGGTGACCAAAGTACCTTAACGGTTTCCGCAATCGGCGGAGACTCCGATGAAAACTTTATGTATACTATTTCCGGTCAACCGGAAGGCATAAGTGTCGAGCCGACCAATGGACAGATATTCGGTACGATATCAACGAATGCAATTACGGGCGGACCGAACAACGATGGTGCACACAACGTAAATATAGAGGTAAGTAAACCGGGTTCTGCTACCGAAAATATTTCATTTATATGGACTATAGATACCTTGTTGTGGAAAGATAAGGATGAGGCCGAAAACTATACGGCCCGTCATGAATGTTCATTGGTACAAGCAGGGGATAAGTTTTATTTGATGGGTGGTCGTGAGAATGCCAAAACCATCGATGTATATGATTACACGACAAATACATGGACCCAGATTCTAAATTCGCCTCCAGAAGAATTCAACCATTTTCAGGCAACTGAGTATAAAGGATTGATATGGGTGATCGGGGCTTTTAAGAATAATTCTTTCCCTAACGAGCAACCTACCGAATATGTTTGGGCCTTCGACCCGGCGAACGAGGAGTGGATTCAAGGTCCTGAAATACCTGAAAACAGAAGAAGAGGGTCCACAGGTATGGTAGTTTATAACGATAAATTTTACATCTCGGGCGGAAATGCAATAGGCCATAATGGAGGTTACGTCAACTGGTTCGATGAATATGACCCTACAACAGGTATTTGGACACCCCTAAATGATGCCCCTAGGGCAAGAGACCATTTTCATTCTGGTGTAGTCGGTGACAAGATGTATTTGGCGGGAGGTCGTCTTTCAGGAGGTGACGGAGGCGTTTTTAATCCAACAATCGCCGAGGTCGATGTTTATGATTTCGGTTCGGATACGTGGAGCACACTTCCAACGGACCAAAATATACCCACGCCGAGGGCTGCGCCTGCAGTGGCCAGTTTTAATGGTAAACTTATCGTCGCCGGTGGGGAAGTACAGAATCAAGAGGTCTATGGCCAAGTTACGACCAGTGCGCTCAAGATTACGGAGGAGTACGATCCCGTTACCCAAACGTGGACACGTTTACCAGATCTGAACAGTCCAAGACACGGTACTCAAGCAATAGTTTCAGGAAATGGCATCTTTGTGTTGGCCGGATCGCCCAATCTTGGTGGCGGCAACCAGAAAAATATGGAATATCTGGGTGAAGATGCACCCGTAGGTTTGGCCAGCATCGCAAGCACGTTGTCTACTCCGAACGTAGTTGACATTGAAGTAGAAGGTTCCAATACATTTAGTATTGAAGTAACAGGTGGGAATATAGGAATGTTTATACGCTCCATGGAATTAACTGGGGCTGATGCCGCTAACTATGCAATTACCTCCGGTACTTTAGAAAATGTATTTTTAGATGCCGAAAGTGTACGCCCAGTAACAGTTTTCCTAAACGGTTCCGGGGCAAATACAAATGCTATTTTGACCATTCGTTACGGAGCATCATCATCGGCCGATATTATTCTAAAGAATGGTGAACTCGTTTCTAGTATTATCGATCCGGGTACGCAATACAATACGGAGGGAGATGAGGTATCCTTACAGATACTAACCGATGGCGCGGGAAATAGTTTAACATTCAGTGCAACCGGACTTCCTCCGACCTTAGAGATTGATGCGACTACCGGTCTGATCGACGGAACAGTGCTTTCTTCCGAGATTTCAGGTGGGGGCGCTTTCTTTGAGGAAAATGGTCTAGTAGTTATAGAAGCAGAATCCGGAAATATAGTGCCCGGTTGGGTGGAAACCACCCTAGACGGCGCAAACGGAATCTTGGCCAGTGCCAATAACTTAAGTGGACAAAATGGTGGAACGATTCCCTATCAAATTACCGTAAGTACGCCGGGTGTTTATCGATTCGACTCGAGAAGTTTCTTTAGTGGCGAATCCGCGACGGACGAGAACGATAACTGGTTACGCTTTCCCAACAATGATGATGTGTGGTTCTTTGGATATAAAGGAAGTCCGGTCGACGAGGCCAGTCTGGTCTCGAATGTACAGGGTGAACAATTAAATGTTGTTTTTCCAAAAGGGAGTTCAAGAATAACTCCTGGCCCTGATGGCACTACTCCCGAAGGTAGCGGAGGCAACGGTTATTTCAAGGTGTTTAGATCTGGCGGCCTTTCCGAAACTTACGATTGGCAGGCAAGAACAAGTGATGATGATGCTCATAATATATATGTTTGGTTCGTAAATGTAGGTACGTATACCATGGAGGTGTCAGAACGTTCGGCTGGGCATGCCATCGATAAAATGGTATTGTACAAAGTAGATGGGCCTTTATATTCCGATAACCAATTGACCGCTGCCGATGAATCGGATAGGGCAGAGGCTAGTGCAGGCGCGGGTGATGCTAGTCCATATAATGTTGTGGTTACCGCCACCGATGATAACGACCCGACAAACTCGAGCACTGTTGAATTTACGTGGGTTATCGATATTATAGGAAATCCCGTAGCCATTGCAAGTGCAACACCACTTCAAGGTCAGGCCCCGTTGGAAGTTAGTTTTAACGGTAGCGGATCAATTGATGACAAAGGCATCGTCGATTATAGTTGGGAGTTTGGTGATGTACTTTCCTCCGTGTCCGACTTAGCTGACCCATCATTTACATTTACTGAAGCAGGCATATATAATGTGCTACTGAGGGTAACCGATGGCGATGGTAACCAACATGCGGAGACTCTTGAGATTACTGTAATCGCCCCAACTTCAAATATTATTACTGTAAATGCTGGTGAAAATGGAACAATATCACCAAACGGCGAAGTAGAAGTAATAGAGGGTGTTGATCAACAATTTAGCATAACTGCGAATACGGGATATAAAATTACGCAGGTGTTAGTAGATGGGGCCTCACAAGGTGCTATAGAAAGCTTCATTTTTGAAGCCGTTTCTAGTAACCACATTATAGAGGCTTCTTTCGAAGAAATTTTCAATGTAATTACGGCATCTTCTCTTTTGGGAGGAACAATTTCTCCCAGGGGTGAAATATCCATTGCCCGAGGAGAAGATCAATGGTTTACCGCAACCCCAGATGAGGGTTATATGTTCGACTATTTTATTGTGGACAATAGTTTCACTGTAGGAGAACCCATTTATGCGTTTGAAAATGTCTACGGCAACTACACTATCGAAGCAGTATTTACAGAAATAGTAATTAATGATTATACCGTATCAGCTATGTCGGGAGAGGGTGGAACGATATTGCCCGATGGAGTGAATGTAGTTGTCGAAAGCGAAAATATCGGTTTTTCTGTGGCAGCAAATACCGGCTATGAAATAGATTATCTTATTGTAGACGGTGAACTCGTGCAAGACGTGTCGGAGTATACTTTTGAAGATATTTCAGAAAACCATACGATTGAAGCAGTATTTCAAGCTATTGTAGAACTTGATTACTATACCATAACTGCCACCGCTACAGAAGGTGGTGAGCTTTCCCCAAATGGTGAGATTGAAGTAATCGAAGGCGGAGAACAGATTTTCATAATATTGGCGAGCGAAGGTTTCCGATTGGCCGATATCGTAATTGACGAATCCTCGATAGCACTTGTTGAAGAATATATGTTCGCGAATGTTGTAGAGAACCATAGCATTCATGTGGTTTTTGAGGAAATTCCTAATGACCCGCCAAAGGCAGTAGCCGCCGTCGATGTCAAAAGTGGGCTGGCACCGCTATTGATAAATTTTGATGGCGATGAATCCACCGATGATACTGGTATCACAAGTTACTCGTGGAATTTTGGAGATGGTTCGCCACCGGCAACAGGTATCTTAGTTTCTCATACGTATACTAAAGCAGGTGTTTATACCGCAACGCTAACCGTCGAGGATGGTACTGGTGAGATTGGAACAGATTCGATTACAATTACAATAAATGAACCGTCTTGGACCGAGAGAGAGGCCTTGGATGAGTTCAGATTATTTCCGAATCCAGCTTCTGTTAGCGTATCCCTTAGTTTTGGAAAATCGGTAGACTTGGAGACGATATCTATTTATGATATGACTGGAAAATTGGTGTTGAGCGTTAACGCAAAAGATGTTAGTAAAGGCAGAAATTATGAGCTTAACGTTATCAATTTGCCCTCCGGTTTATACATCGTAAAAACCAAGGGTTCTAAGGGTGCTGAGGTCAATAAAAGACTTTTGATTCAATGATAATTGAAAAAAGCAATTTTATAAAAAAGCAAAGATCTCAACTGGTCTTTGCTTTTTTTGTTTCAAGCAAATACTTCACTATTTTTTATCACTATATTTAAAACATAAATTTAAACTGAGTGTGATGAAAAATAGACTTGTCGTATTTTGTATTTTGCTATTATCTTTTGTTCCGAACTTATCGGCAAAGATAACCTTACCCAATATTTTTTCGGATAATATGGTCCTGCAACGCAACGAAAAGGTATTGCTTTGGGGATGGGGAAATACTGGTGAAGAAATAACCATTATTACAAGTTGGGACAATAAGGAATATGTAGTCAAAACTAAGATTACCGCAAAATGGGAAATCGAGGTAGAAACACCCGAGGCCGGAGGCCCGTTTATGATCAACTTTAAAGGGAGTGACAATGAAATCATACTCGAAAATATTTTGATAGGCGAAGTCTGGCTCTGTTCGGGCCAATCTAATATGCAATGGAGCGCTACCACGAATGCAGGTATCGATAATGCCCAAGAAGAAATAAAAGATGCCTATTACCCTAATATTCGCTTTTTTACGGTAGAAAGAAGAACCGCTGAATTTCCACAGGAAGATTTGCCCGGCACTTGGGAGGTCTGTACGCCCGAAACCATGAAAGATTTTAGCGCAATCGCCTATTTTTTTGCGCGCAGATTGCAAGGTGAACTCGATGTACCTATTGGCCTAATCGATAATGCCTGGGGAGGTACTCCTGCTGAGGTATGGGCTGCGAAATCCGTTTTTGACAGTAACGACGATTTGGCGTCCGATATAAAGCAATTGGAAGAAACCGCATGGAGTCCGGTTGCTCCCTCATATTTATATAACGGCATGGTATATCCAATTACACCTTACAAGATTGCTGGCACAATTTGGTATCAAGGCGAATCGAATGTAAGCCGTCATACAAACTATAAGAAATTATTTTCAGAAATGGTAGCTTCATGGCGCAGTGCTTGGGGTTACGAGTTTCCTTTTTATTATGTGCAGATTGCACCTTTTAATTATAAAACTGCAGAAGAGAGTGAGGGTGCATACCTTCGTGATTCTCAACGAAAGGCCTTGAAGGTCATTCCGAATTCGGGTATGGTCGTGGTCAGTGACATTGCCACAATCGACGATATACACCCACCGAATAAACAAGATGTGGGACTGCGTTTGGGAAATTTGGCGTTAAAACAAAATTATAAAAGCTTTGAAGGAGAGGTCAACGGGCCTCTATTTAAAGAATTCAATGTTCAGGGTAAAAAAGGTGAGGTCATTTTTGACCATGCCGATGGTCTAATGGCAAGGGGAAAAAAGGTCACCCATTTTGAACTTGCCGGTGGTGATGGTCAATATTATCCTGCAAAGGCGATTATCAAAAATGATAAAGTCATCGTTTCTTCCAAAGAAGTTGAGCAGCCGGCAAGTGTCAGGTTTGGGTGGAGTAATATTGCCGAACCGAACCTTTTCAATGCTGCGGGTTTGCCCGCCTCTGCATTTATAAGTGATTAGAATTCCATGATTCTGGTTATTGCCTAAAGAAATTTCACAAAATTTTTTGATTAGGTACAAGATTATATTACCTCCCCGCGCGGGGCGGTTAGCCACGAGGCTATTTGGGGAATATCTCCTTAATCATGAAATTTGTCTCGCAAACCTGGCATCTTAATTGTCGTCGAAAGTTGTATTTTCGTTGACTAAGAACTTTGCTATGAATATTACTTTTTCAAAAGGGTTTCCTTTCTGTGCTATCCTATTTTTCTTTCTAATTTTTTCCTGTAAAGAAAATCAAAAGGAACAACTAGCGGAAAACCATATACATACGAATGCCCTTGTTGACGAGACGAGTCCGTACTTATTACAGCATTCCCATAACCCCGTTAATTGGAGGCCTTGGAGTCAACAAGCTCTAGAAGATGCCAAAAAAGAGAACAAACTGGTAATTGTTAGTATCGGTTATTCTTCCTGCCATTGGTGTCATGTGATGGAGGAAGAGACTTTTGAAGATGAGGAAGTGGCCAAGGTGATGAACGAAAATTTTATCAGCATCAAAGTTGATCGTGAAGAGCGGCCCGATGTCGATCAGATTTATCAAGATTTTCAAAGACTTACCGATGGTAATACAGGTTGGCCCTTGAATGTAATCGTACTTCCGAACGGGAAACCATTTTATGGGGGCACGTATCATTCAAAAACCCAATGGGTAGAGGTCTTGACGAAAATGAACGAACTCTATAAAAAAGACCCTGAAAAAGCCAAAGAGTATACCGATATGGTAACGGAAGGAATCGACCAGATAAATTTGATAGAACCTGCCAATAGTTTAGAAGAACTTACTGAAGATGACCTAAAGAAAAGCGTTGAAAATTGGCAACAGAATTGGGACTTGCAAGAAGGCGGCGAAAAAGGCACCGAAAAATTTATGATTCCTTCAAATTTGAACTTCTTGTTAGACTATGCCATCTCAACGGGTGATGTTCAAGCCAGGGCACATGTAAAAAATACATTGGATAAAATGGCCTTGGGGGGTATTTACGACCAAATTGGTGGTGGATTCCACCGTTATAGCACCGACTCAAATTGGAAAGTTCCCCACTTTGAAAAAATGCTCTACGACAATGCTCAGGTTCTAAGTCTATATTCTAAAGCATATACAGTTTTCAAAGACCTAGCTTACAAGAATGTTGTCTGGGAGACTATTGATTTTCTCGACCGGGAAATGAAAAATACCGAAGGCGGATATTACGCTGCTCTTGATGCTGTCAGCGAAGGTGAAGAAGGAAAGTTTTATGTGTGGGAGGTTGATAATCTCAGGGGAGCATTGGGTGATGATTTTAAACTTTTTGCATATTACTATACTATTACTGAAGAGGCTGCTTGGGAAGAAAACAAATACGTGCTACATAGATTGAAAGATGACCGGTCATTCTTAAAAGAACATCCTGTTGCTTACAATGAGCTGAGCGCAGCAAAAGCTAGATGGAACAAAAAACTTTTAACGGTTAGAGGTGAACGCACTAGGCCAAGAAGTGACGACAAGATTATCACCTCTTGGAACGCCCTTCTGATAACGGGGCTGGTAGATTCCTACAAAGCTTTTGGGCAAAAAGAACATTTAGAAATGGCGCAAGCGACCTTCCAATATTTACGAACTAACTCCTTTCAAAATGGGTCACTGGTCCATACTTTTAAAAAAGGGAGTCGGCAAAAAGAGGGCTTTCTTGAAGACTACGCTTTTTTGACCGATGCCGCACTAGTACTTTACGGTAGCACCATGAACGTTGACTATCTTCAATTCGCTCAACAGCTTCATACAATTGCGGAAACACGATTTTCAGATGAGGCCTCTGGCATGTACCGATATAATGATCGCGATGAATTGATTGCAAAGATTATTAAAACAAATGACGGGGCATTGCCTTCGCCCAATGCCGTAATGGCACATAATCTATTTCGTTTGGGCCATATCGAATATAATACCGAGTACACTAAAAAGTCAAAACAAATGTTATCGGCCATGGTGCCGGCCATTACCGAAAGTGCCTCAAGTTACTCGAAATGGAATGCTTTGCTTTTGAACAATACCTATCCGTATTATGAGATTGCCGTTGTAGGTAAAAGTGCCGATGCCTTAATCAAAGGTCTTGGTGAAATGCACCTTCCGAATACTTTGATTGTAGGCAGTACTTCAGAGAGTGAACTACCGCTTTTTGAAGGTCGTTTTGTCGAAGATGGCACCTATATATATGTATGCCAGAACACTACCTGCAAACTTCCTGTGGAAACAGTGACAGATGCAGTAAGACAGATGGAGAACTTCTAATCGAAGCCAATGCAGAATTCTTATAAAGTATTAAAATTTTACTTTTCGATGTAAACTGAAAAATGTAACTTACTACCCTTGAAACAATATCTTCACAAAAAAAACTATGCAAATAAAGGAATCATCGGAAGTTTATGACGTAATCATTGTAGGTTCAGGTGCAGGTGGCGGTATGGCCACAAAACAGCTGGCCGACGCAGGATTGAACGTAGCAGTGGTAGAAGCGGGTCCGTTTTTCGACCCTGCCGACCCAGTTACTCAAACACAGTTGAAATGGGCTTATGAATCTCCGCGCAGAGGAGCAGGTACTGATCGGGCTTTTGGAGAATGGGATATGTCTTGGGGTGACTGGGAAGTCGAAGGAGAGCCATATACTCAAGAAGAAGGAACGAATTTTCGATGGTGGCGAGCTAGAATGCTAGGTGGAAGAACAAACCACTGGGGCCGTATTTCTTTGCGATTCGGGCCCAAAGATTTCAAAGGAAAATCCAGAGATGGTCATGGGGATGATTGGCCGATTGGGTACGACGATGTGAAACCGTATTACGATAAGTTGGATAAATTAATTGGTGTTTATGGAACCAACGAAGGTCGGGAAAATGATCCTGACGGATTTTTTCTACCTCCACCAAAACCAAGGCTACATGAATTGTTTTATATCAATGGGGCAAAAAAAACAGGTATACCTGTTTATCCTAGCAGGATGTCGATGTTGACCAAAAAAATTAATGAAGATCGCGGAGTTTGCTTTTATTGCGGTCAATGTGGGCGTTCATGTTCGGTATATGCCGATTTCTCCGCGGGAAGTTGTTTGATATTTCCAGCACAAAAAAGTGGTGGTAAAGTAAAGATATTTGTTAATTCTATGGTACGTGAAGTGACTACCAATGCGGAAGGGAAAGCAACGGGAGTTTCTTACATAAGTAAGGATGATAGAAAAGAATATAAACTTAAAGCAAAAGTTGTGGTGTTAGCTGCATCTGCTTGTAGTTCAGCACGTATTCTTTTAAATTCACAAAGTAAACAACACCCAAACGGATTAGGAAATAGCAGTAATATTGTTGGTAAGTATTTACATGATTCTACGGGTGCTGATAGAGCGGGATTTGTTCCTAGTTTAATGAATCGCAAAGTGTCATACAATGAAGATGGTACTGGCGGCATGCATGTATATTCACCTTGGTG
>RCNB010000178.1_pt1 | contig 49964 bp, 50 predicted proteins | sample 2041321 | NCBI WGS metagenome assembly RCNB01 (sample SAMN09708232, study PRJNA481090) | Marine sediment metagenome, whole genome shotgun sequencing project.
CGTTACAGGGACATCCTGAGCTTCCAAAGGGCTGGAGCCTCTGAGATCTACGATTTCGTCGATGCCGGCCTGCCATCGACGATTGTTCCGGCGGACGAATTTCGCGCCGCAATTCGACCATTGCTTAGCCTCATCGATGAGCACCAACCAGACGTAATGGTTGCCGAGGCCGGCGCTTCACCGCTGGAACCATACAACGGTGCAGCGATCATGGACGAACTCGGGGATGCAATTCGTTGCGTAATCCTGGCCGCTTTCGATCCGTATGCAGTTGTTGGTGTGCAACAGGCCTTCGGACTTACGCCGGATCTTGTTACCGGCCTGGCAACAAGCACAACGGCCGCAATAGCGCTGGTCGACAAGCTAACAGGCATACAGGGCATCAATGTGCTCGATACGGCGTCCTTCCCGGCGTTCCGCGACCTGCTCGCAGAAAAACTCGACATGGAGTTGCACTAGTCGACCTACCGCGGATATCCGCGTGCTTATCTTGCTTACAGAATTTGTGCAGCAAGTGGTGCTGCAAGACAGTCTAGAAAAGCCTCGAGCTGTTGAAGTTCGCGGCTACTTAGGCCCAGTGGTTTAGCTTCGTTGTGGCCGATCATCGAGAGTGGTGCCTCGTTGTAGTGGCGCAGAGTTTCGGCGATCGTTTTGAACTGGCCTTTGTGCATGTATGGATCGGTATTCTCCAGATTGCGCAACGATGGCGTACGGAAAGCGCCGATGAGTTCCGGTCCGGTGCGGGCGTATTCGAGTTCCGTACAATCCGCTTCGGCGCTGTCGTTGTAATTGCCAGCGCAGTTGAACGGATTCGCAAGCACTTCGCGTACGCCTGCTACCCGGCCCTTGTCCGGAACCTCGCCCGGAAATGAAATTACGCCCGTATTGTGAAACTCATTGTTCGTCAGAAGCGGGCCATTGTGACATTGGGTGCATCCCGCCTCCCCGATGAATAGTTGCAGGCCAAGAATTTCATTTGTCGTAAGCGCCTCAGCGCGCTCATTTTCGTTGCCATCAAGCAGCGCTGCGACGTAGTCGTCGAACCTTGACGGCGACGGCATGAGCAGACGCTCGAATGCCGCGATGGCTTTGCCGACGTTGGCGAAAGCAGTATCAACAGCATCATTCTCGGCAGAATCGAATGCGCCGAACAAGATCTCATATTCCTTACGGTATTCGGGGCTCTGCGTGACCAGCTCGACAACCTTTACTCTGTCACTGCCGTGTTCATTCGGGTCTTCCAGCGGCGCCAATGCCTGCGACCAGAGGCTGTCTTTTCGACCGTCCCAATACAGCCACGGGCTATAGGCGACACCAACAATACTGCGCGTGTTGCGCTTAGAGCTCGCAACGCCTTGTCCTTTCGGCAAGCCATCGGTAAATCTGCGTTCTGGCTGATGGCAGCTTGCACACGAAACCGCGCTATTGGCGCTCATTCGAGTATCGAAGAACAATTGCTGGCCCAGTTTCGCTGCACGTGGGCTGTCGGCAACGGCGTTCGTCGGATCCGGTGCCAGCGGTGGCAGGCTGGCTATCCATAATGACCGCAAAATCTCAATCTCGGCGTCTGTCCAGGGCGCCGGGCTGAGCGGGCGGATCTGCCATGCGGCAAAGGCCAGCGCTGCTATCGCGAGCACCGCAACAATGGTCTTGCCGGCTTTTTTACGGGCTGTGCTCACAAATCCAGCGCGATAACAGCAGTATCGACTTTGCCGTCGGCTTTGACTGTGACCGACACCTCCCAATGTCCATTCATATGAAAACGCATTCCCTCGAGTCGATATCGTCCTTCACCCAGGTATTCAGTGACACGAGGGCGCGTCGGCATTCCGTGGTCGTGCAAAGGCATCCCACCAAGCACTGAAATTTCGGCCGTAGTGACTGGATCACCGTTGGACGTCCGTACGCTAAGTACCCAGGAATGAATCTTGTTGATCTCGATAGGATCCAGCTCTGCTTCAAAACTGATCGTGTAAATGCCGCGGCGCGACGACCACTCCTGCCCGGGATCGGCGACTAACGCGCCAGCCTGCAGCAATAGAACGAGTGTTGCGAAGCAGATTAGTTTTCTACGCATCATCTTCTCCGGCCCCGACGACTCAGCACCCAGTATTGAAGTTGAATCGCAATCAATATTGCAATGAAAAAGGGCCAATAACCAAAGCCGGTAAAGCCAACTTCAAATGGGAAAACCGCACGATAGACTTTGTCGGCACGGTCAACGTTTGCAGTAACGATTCCGATGTAATCACCTTCTTCATCGAATGTGTGCACGACAGAGAAGACATCCGGCTCGATCACGGCCTGCTGGTGAAATACCGTGACACTGTCCAGATCATCGATCTCTGCAACGTCCTCCCAGCGCGCGAAGCGACCCTTACCCGTGACGTCTTTGATAATCCGAAACTCGATAGGCACGTCACCCAGTTCGCTGTGCAGATACTCCATGACGAACACCGTTTCTGTCGCATCGGGCAGATCCTCACAATACTCATTGTGACCGTCGGTAAGCGGCTGGTAAATCTTGAAATGTCCGCGGAGGTAGTTGACCTTGATCACACACAGGTCACCCTCCTCTACGACACCACCGTGCGACAGCACCGCAGGCGATGTAAACAACAACAGCAAGAAGATAATTGACCTCGACACAGCGTGTTTCCTACCTCAGGTGCAGGCGATAAGCGATGATCGCGCTTGCGGCCAGCGGCACAGCGAAGATATAAAAGTTTGCAGACATATCGAAGCCACTGGCAATCAGGTAACCGGCAATGGCCGGACCCGCAACCGCGCCGAGTCGGCCTAACCCAATAGACCAACCAATTCCAGTGCTGCGCATTGACGTCGGATAGGCTTTGGCTGCCGCGGCATAAAGCCCCGTAAACCCGCCCTGCTGCAGAAGACCAATGATGAAAATCAACGTAAGCAGAAAATCGATGTCTCCCGGTATCGCGGCAAAAATAACCATAAAAATGGAAGCCGAGAACATTAACGTAAAGACAATATTCGTCAGTTTCCAGCGCGTAGACAAGATGCCGAGTATCCAGACCCCGATAACCCCACCAAGATTGAAAAGGAAGAAAGCATCACGAGCATCCGCCGCGCTGAAACCGGAGTCTTCAATCAATATCGGAATCCAGCTCAACAGGAAATACAAAGCGCTAAACGCCAGGAAGAAAGTCGTCCAGAGTGTCAGCGTGACCTTGCGGTGTTCCTTGGCGAGCAGTTGTGACATGACCTGGACCATACCCAACGACTTCTTTTGCTGTCGCGGCTCGACGTCCGGCATTTGCAGCAAGGGTTCCCTATTGAGCTTGATCAGTATTTTGTTTATTCGTGGCAACGCGTCGCTCGGGCGTCGCTCCAGCAAGTATTTGAGTGACTCGGGAATTAGCAACCATGCAACGAGACCCATCACGAGCGTAGCAGCACCACCGAACCAAAACATGCCGCGCCAACCATAGTCCGGCAGTATCAGGCCGGCGGCGACCGACGTGAGCATGGCGCCCAGTGCATACCCTGACGTAACGAAAGTCACCGACAATGATCTGTATTTCTCCGGACTGTATTCGGCGGCCAGAGTTGCCTGACTCGCAAGCATGACTCCGGCGCCCAGACCACTAGTGAAACGCAATACGATGAATTCCGTAAGCGTTGTTGCATTTGCAGTCAGCAGGATCGATATACCAACGACAATGATGCTGACCACAATCACCTTGCGCCGGCCGACAATGTCGGAGATCGGTGCCAGCAGCATGGCCCCCGCCACCATTCCGGCCAGTGCGAAGCTGAAAATCCAACCGACTTTATCTGCCGGCAACATCATCTCGCGAGAGACCTCTCCAGCCACAACCGCCATCGCGATGATGTCGAAACCATCAACCATATTGAAGAACATGCACAGGACAACGACGAGTATTTGCTGACGGCTGACCTTGCCGTTATCAATAACCTGCGTGGCAAAACTCATGTTAGTCGCCCGCCGCTTGCTGCTCGAGAGCGGCGACTATCTGCTTGAGCCCTTGCAGCGCCGATGTCCAGCTGGCGGCGTCCACGGTCTGCTTCAGTTCGGCATATGTCGATGCCACGCGCGGCATGATTCTGGATTCGAGTTCCTTGCCGGCCTCGGTGGCGTACACGAACACTTTGCGACGGTCGCTGTCCGAGCGGCGTCGTTTGACCAGATTCGCCTTCTGCAGGCGGTCAACAACGCCAACGAGGCTCGGCGGCGCTATTAATGTCAACGCGGAAAGTTCGTGAAAAGCGACGCTGTCATGCTCCCAAAGTACACGCAGTACCCGACCCTGCTGCTCAGTTAGGTCGAAATCATTGAATATCTTACGGAATCTTGGCATAACCGCGTCCAGCGCACGGTTTAGCATCATTGGCATGGAGCCGCTGAATTGGTCTATTGCCATGGCAGAATAACCATTAACTTATTAATAATTAATATATGAATAAAAATAGCCCTAATGTCAAGCGACGCTGATCCAGCCGCAACAGGCGAACTGCGTCAGAGCCTGGGTGCATTTGCGACTGGCGTGGTCGTCGTGACCTGTCGTGGGTCTGAAGGGCCGTGCGGTATTACTGCCAATAGCTTTGGCTCCGTTTCGCTGCAACCACCGCTGGTTCTTTGGAACATCGCGAAGGTCTCCAACTCTTTGCAGGCCTTTATCGATGCTGAGTATTTTGCGATCAACGTGCTGCGCGCTGATCAGAAAGCAGTATCGGCTCATTTTGCGCAATCGGACCACACTGCGTTCGAGTCAATCGAGTTTAGCGAGACCGGCGAGGGTGTGCCGATACTCCCGCAAACGCTCGCCTGCTTTGAGTGCCGAACCCACCAGGTACACGATTGCGGTGACCACTATATTATTGTGGGCGAGGTGGAGCGGCATAGAATCAGTCCGGGCGAGCCACTGTTATTTTTCCGCGGGCAATACACAGCAATTGCCAATTCCGCCGACGGCAAACCCGCGCTTTAGCGCGAGTTGGATCTCGATGATGAAACCAAAAGTCTTTTGCATAGGGTTCCATAAAACCGGCACATCGAGCCTCGAGTTAGCACTGAAAAAACTGGGTTATCGCGTCACCGGATCGTTTGGCACCAAGGATCCTGACATAGCCGATAAAATTCACGAGATGGCGTATGCCATGGTCGACAAATTCGATGCGTTCGAAGACAACCCCTGGCCAATTCTCTACAAAGAACTTGATCAACGATTCCCGGGCAGCAAATTCGTCATGACTCGCCGGCCTGCCGAGGCCTGGATTCGCAGCATGGTGAAGGACTTCGCGCTAACCGAAACGCCGATGCGACGCTGGATCTATGGCGAAGGTGCCGGTTGTCCAGAGGGCAACGAAGACACCTATGTCGCCCGATACGAGCGGCACAACAAAGAAGTATTGGAGTACTTCGCAAACCGCCCGGACGACTTGCTGGTCTTTGACCTGCCAAAAGGTGACGGCTGGAACAAGCTCTGCCCATTTCTCGGGCACGACGTTCCGGACGGACCATTCCCTCACGCGAACAAGGCAAGCCTGTCGCGAAAATTGAAAAATATTGTCAAGAAACTGTAGCGCAGCTGCTACTAAAGACGATAGGTCAATCCCAGGTATGCCGTGCGCGGAAGTCCGGGCCTGGCGCCAGCAGGACGCAAGGCAGCAACATAGGTTTCATCAAGAAGATTATCGATTTTGATGTAGGTCGAAAATTTGGGCGTGAACTGCCAGGCGCTTGTTAGGTCCCAGACCACGCGTGCGTCGACAGACTCTGTCTGATCAAACGATCCCTGGCCTGCCGTTGTGCGTAGCTTGCCAATGTAGCTGGCGGCAACATTGACGCGCCACTGCTCAGTTGCGAGGCCAGCCATTGCGCGGATCTGATGTTCAGGGATGTACGGAAGTTCGTCGCCAACGCTGACTTCGCCCCAGGGATCAAAGTTACTGTCGAAAGCACTTTCGAATTTAGCTTGCGTTGTCCACGTGTATTGCAGACTCATCGGTACATCAAGGCGCCCGAGCCCCCATTTATATCCCGATGTAACTTCGAGACCGCTGACGACAACCTCACCACCGTCGAATTGCTCGCCAACATCACCACCGCCTGTTGATTCGGTAACGGTGCCAACAAGGTTGTCGTAGTCGTTGACGAAGTAGATAGCCTCAAAGCTCAGCTTGCCGTTATCGTAGCGGGCGCCCGCCTCGACATTGAGACTGGTTTCCTCGACTGCCGAACTGCCAGGTGCTGGCGGGTTGAAGCCTTTGTGCACTCCGGCGAGGAGTCGCCAGTCAGACGTGAGCCGATACAAAGCGCCGATACCAGGAATTACTACTGATACCGAGTTGTCACGCACGCGCGACGGCCCCTGGATACGATCAGGATCGGTTGTAGCGTAATCAAGGCGCTGCATTTTGATGTCTTCGAAACGCAGGCCAGGCGTAAGAATCCACTTGCCGTTGCGTATCTCCGTGTCGACAAAAAATGACGTTACATCGGCGCTCGATACACGGTTCGTTTTCGAACCGGGTGCTGCCGCCATTGTCAGCAGCAGCGCTCCGTTCTCCATGCGATATGCGTCTTCGTGTTGAAAGCGGTCCTCTTCGTCTTCGTGAACGCGAACACCGCCCGTCAACGCGATTTCTGCATCACCAATACCAAAATCCCACTCCATGCTCGCCTGCAAACCCTGCGAGTAATAGCTGCGTTTGTTGGCGCGCTTGGTAATCGCGTCGTCCGGGCTCGTGGCACCCTTAAGCCATGCGAGCTCGTTCGCAAATAACAATGGCTCGTCGAGCACGCTGCTCATGCCGATGCCATTCACAGACTGCAGCTTGTACCAGTTGCGTTTGAAGTCGTTTCGATACGCAGTGATTTCACCGCGCCAGTTGTTGCCAGGGTCAATCACGTAGCTCAACTGATACTGTTCATGCTCGCTCACGAACTGATCCCCTTCTGATGCTGCATAGCGGCGCAAGGGGTCCAGGCCGAAGTCTTCAGTTGTGAGCCCAAGATAACTTGTGTCGGATGTCTGCTCGGTGAGCCCGGCTTTGAGGCGCAGACTTTGATAAGCCGACGCAGTCGGATCGCTATCCAATTGCAGTTTCACGACATAGTCTTCGAGCTCATACCCGGTGCTGCCGCCGACAGGTCCATCGATTGTTTTGAATCCGTCACTCTGGCTTTGCACCGTTTCAACAAGCCATGACACGCGCTCGCCGCGACTGCCGTAATTCAGCAAAGCATCGGCAATGTTGTGATCACCAATGCGAACATCCAGAGTGCCGCCCGGTTGCTCCGGTATCGGCGTAGAAATCATGTTGATCGCTCCGCCTGTCGTGCGCGGCCCTACGGCTACCGCGGCCGGGCCTTTGAGCACCTCCAGCGAATGCATGCGACGCTGCGTTGGGAAGTAATAAGCGGACGGCGCCGCGTAGGGCGCCGGAGCGATAAGAACGCCATCTTCCAGCAGCGCAATGCGCGCACTGCGATCAAGACCGGAACCACGTATACCGATGTTAGGGCGCAGCCCGAAGCCCTCTTCCTCCTGAACATAAACACCCGGTACTGAACGCAGTACCCTGAGGATGTCCGAATCAATGAATACTGCGAGGTCTTCCTGATCCATCACGTGGGCAGACCCGGGCACGTCGGCAACATCGCCACGGTGACCAATGATCGTCACAGAATCAATCGGCTCAAGCGCGACGTCGCCCTCAGCTTCCTGGCCACGAGCGGCCAGAGATACGACTAGGACGGCCAGACAAAAGGCCGTGCGGGTGTTTCCGGGGTGCTGCATCGCAGATTCCTGTGCATCTTTTGAGCTACCTCAGGAGACCGTAATGCAAATGCGAATGATTCGCAACTGCGTTAAATACGTATGAATCCCTGCCGGGCGCCTATTGCAGGGCAGCAGGGCCGGCAAATAGGTGGTCAAACAGGTCTGAAACCAGCACGCAGCCTCGAAGCGACAGATGATTGTCATCACGGTACAGCGGTGTCCCATCCACAACGACCCTGCAGTTTTGACCCTCGCAAAGCAGCTGGCTCGGGTCGACTATTGTTAAACCTTGTTCGGCTTGCAATGCGTCCAAAACGCGCGTGACGTTCGAAGTCCGCTCACGATATTCCGCGATTGACGGAGCGATCATCGCGTTGACATCGCGACCGGTCAGTTTCGCTGAGTAGGTCGCCGCTGGTACATCGTGCCCAACTTCCGGCACCTGCGTCACGAGCACAATGTTCTTTCCCTGCTTTTCGAGCGCCGTTATCGTGCGTCGCAGCCCAAGCTCGAATAAAGCAGCATTGTCTCCAGCTTCCGTTTTGCCCGATTCGCGGTCAACCAATGACATGGATCTGCCCGACTCATTTTTGTAGCGAGTCCCGTTGGACGCAATCGCCCAACGTGCCGCCAAAATCACGGTGCCTATTTCAGGGCGCCCACCGATGTTCTCGAGAATCGCTGCGTTGAATTCGGAACACGATCGTTCACCCGGGCGTTCTATTGCCAGCAGAGGGGGGCACGCTGTGCGAACAGCAAGCAGCCCGGCGGCGCCCTGTCTGTGAGCGCTCAGGTTGACCGCACTCGCTATCGATAGCGCGTGCGAGTCGCCCCAAAGTAGAAATGTCGGCGGTAAATCCTGCGCGCCGATACTACAAAGGTTCGAGGTGCCGCCCTCTTTCTCGCCGGCCTCCTCGCAGTTCTTCCAGTGTTGCCAGCCCGGATCCGCTGCCATGACATCACTCATCGGTGCTGTCGTGTTTCTTCCCGGAAAGCCGTTCATGAATACCATCGTAAGACTGGCGCTTATTACTACGACGGTTACCACGGCGAACCTGGCAAACAACCGTTCCCGCGGCCCGAGCAATTGCCGATTTCTAAATGGTGTTTCAACAAACCGCCACGACAATGTCGACAGGAAGATAATGATAATCAGGATCAGGCCTGTCTCGAGATCCGTCCACTCATTGATCAAATACTGCTTCGCGAAAACGACGATCGGCCAGTGCCAGAGATAAAGCGAATAGGAAATCAGGCCAAAGAAGACCATCGGCCTGACGCTGAGCGCGCGATTTACAAACGTCTTGCCGCCGGCACCGGCATGAATGATGAAAGCTGTTCCGATCGTTGGTAGTAGCGCTGCAGCGCCAGGAAACGGCGTATCGTGTGTATAGACAAACACGCTCGTTAGCATCATCGCCAGACCAGCTGTCGACAATGCATTGCGGGAAACGGCGCCCTCAAGCTTCGGAATCAGTTGCAGCGCCAGCACGCTACCGATGAGCAACTCCCAGGCCCTGAACGGGATCAGGTAAAAAGTGGCGGATCCATTGATACCCGTCCAGTAGATGCACGCCAGCAGCGAAATGAGACCGAGAGAAATCAGCCAGATCCCGAACCTGCTCGAGTAGCGCTTCGCGATGAACATCAGGAGAAACGGAAACAGGATGTAGTACTGCTCTTCGACTGCCAGTGACCAGGTATGCAGCAGGGGTTTTAGTTCGGATGAGCCGTCGAAATAACCGGAGCCGAGAAAGAAGAAAATGTTTGATGAGAAGACAGAGGTCGCCGTCGCGCTTCGACCCAGGTCTTCGAGCTGCGCCGGACTTAGCAGCACCAGTCCCGCCAACAATGTAGCAACAACGACTACAGTCAATGCCGGCAATATTCTCCTGACACGTCGTTCGTAGAATCTCGCAATCGAAAACTGCCCTGCGCCCAGTTCACGAACGATTATCGAAGTGATCAGGTAACCGGAGATGACAAAGAAAATATCGACGCCGACATAGCCGCCGCTGAAATGCTTGATGCCGACGTGAAAAAACAGGATTGACAGCACCGCCACTGCCCGCAATCCATCAATGTCAGGACGATACTTCGGAGTCATAGCGGGCCCTGGAAGGAACCTAGCCTAATGCGCTTCTCTGAGTCATTGATCCTGACTCTTGCGAATGAACTTGCGTACCTTCGTGAAGAATGAGTTTTTGTTGTAGCGGCCTTTGACGATGTGCCGTATCTGGCACACGTTCGGAATGTCGAGCGGTGTGCCGTGAGTACCTATGAGCCAGCGGAACGCCCGATCTTCGTAAGTTTTCATCCAGCGCGGCGCTGGAGTTTGATAATACTTTATAGAATCGCAGTATCCGCAGGCACGGGCGATATCTCCGTGCGTAATCTGATGCGGCCCCTTGGCTTTCTTGCGCGGCCCACCGTACGGCGTGAACTGGTCAATTGGAATATTGAGCAAGTTCGGCCCCTGGCGCCCTTTCTCAAGGATCTCGTCGTCTTCCGGCAGTAGCTTCGTACCAAGCCCGATTGTTGGATGAACCAGGCCATCATCACGACCCTGCAACAAGTCTGCCAGCGTATCGAGACAGTTCTCATGGAAAATGATGTCGGCGTCTGTAAACCATATCCAGTCTGCACTGGTATTTTTGGCCGCGATATTTCGCCCTATGCCGCGACGAAACAACTCTTCTTTTGCCAACGGCTGCCAGTTCCAGGTGACACCGGGCACTTCCATGCGACCGAAGTAGTCCAGCACTGGCACAACGCGGTCATCGTCCGGCACATGAAAGACGGTCATCGTGATATCAAACTTGTCGGTGCGATGGTTGACGAGCGAACTAAGTTGATACGTCAGAAAGTGGCCGTACCGCCAGCAATGGCTGACGATCTCCAGCTTGAGCTTGCCGGTTTTTTTGGCCTTCTCTACCGTCGCCGGATCGACGTCGCGAAACCAGGCAACGGGCAATGCACCCGACACGGCGATGCGATAGAACATGCTGACAACTGACTCACTGAACCCTGACATGCCGTACTCCGATACAGGAAGTCACGCTGACCTGCGCTTTCTGCGATACGTGGCGACTTTTCGCAACGCGTTGATATGTTGGGAAAAACGAGCCCAGAAGTATACTTTCTCAGGGTAGCGACTTCTAGAAAAATCGGGTTCTACCGACTCCAGAACCTGTTCCCAGTCTGCTGAGGTTTCGTAGCCACACTCGATGAGCTCCGGTGTCAGCGAGCCGTGAATTTGCTGTTGCCCCTTTATCCTTCCCAGGTGTTTTTTCCAGCCCCCAACGCTTGTTGGTGCGATCGGTCGCACGCTGTGCATGGCAGTAACCGACTTCTCCGACACCTGTGCGTACTCGTGATACTCGGAAAACTTGTGGACCTGCTCGAGCCACGGAAACTTCGCCGCGATGATTTTCTGTGTCGCATCAGGATCCGTCACGAAATCTTCGTAACGAATTTCGAGGAAGCGTTCATGCCCGTACAATGATCGGGCATAGCCGTGCATCTGGCGCCACAGGCGGATATTCGAGTAATACTTGTCTTTATTCTTGCCGTGGCGACTAACGATGACATCCCGCGGGTCGCGCACGACATAAATGACGTAGAACTCCGGGTCGCTCTTCAGGATAGCTTCTGCATACATCGTGTCTTTGGGCCGCTTGGTCAGCAATATCTGCCCATCTTCGGCCGACACAAGATGAAATCGAATCTCGTGATCGTAGTGCTTGTCGATCTTGAAGCACGCCACCATCGCCTCATGCAGCAAGGTCGTTCCGCTGCGCGGTGAGCAAGCGACTATGTGCAGGTGCTTAAACATTGTGTCGATTCTACCTGAGCCGGATATTCATCGTAGCCAGATCGCTGAAATACCGACATACAAGAGTCGCAATGCGGTTACCGTTATCAACGCTCGAAAAATAAATCGAAATTTCTGTTCCGATAACTTGTCGACGATCATTTTGCCGATCGCTGTACCGATCAGGCTCACCGCTACCGCCGCTGCAATAATGTGGTAGTACGGCGAATAATCGAAGCCGAAACTAGCGTAGCCCACGATCTTGAAAACGCTCATACCGCTCAGGCAACCCCCGAGTGTGCCCACGATCTGCCGGCGATTGAGCCCCGTTTGCAGAATGACGGCATGCATTACGGCGCCGTAAGCGAACAAAGTCGACAGTAATGCGTGAATGAATCCAACAATCGCCCAGGGGTGACGTAGCCGTGGCCGCCAGGGCACGTTCGGCAACCAGATTGCGATGAGCATCACAATACCGATCGCGACTGCGATAGCTGTCTCGGGCAGCTCTATGTATACGCGGGCACCGATAAACGCGCCTGCGAATGCGCCGACCAGGAAAGGGGTGACGATTTTCCAGTCTATGTAGTCCCAGAAAAGCATTACGCGAGTCAGCGTCGAACCAATCAACAACGTCGAGTGAATGGGCACAATCGCCTGTATCGGCAGCACGGTGCTGGTAATCGCGAGGATGATCAGGGCGCCTCCGGCCGAAAACGCCGCATTGAATATGGAAGCTACGAGGCTTCCCGCAATAATAATGAGGGCGGTCGTGTCGAACATTCGACCTATGATACGTGTAATGCGTGCTCAGCAAATGCGCGGCAGGGGATCGTCCTCAAGCTCTTCGAGGAAACGCTCGCCACCAAGAGATGTTTCAAGAATGACGCGTTTATCGGCGCCGGCTATTCGCCCGACTCTCGCCGCATCACGACCTGTTGGCAGAGCACGCCATGCAGCCAGTGCCGCATCGGCCTGCTCGGGCGAGATAACAGCCACCACGCGGCCTTCGCAGGCGAGATAGTAGGGATCGTAGCCGAGCATGTCGCACACGGATTGCACCGGTTCTTTGACCGGTATCGTTGGCTCAAAGCGAACACCCAGCCCGGTCGCACGAACGATCTCATGCGCAATAGACGCGATACCGCCTCTCGTCGGGTCGCGCATGAAACGTAGCCCATCAAATCCGAGCAACGCTTCGGTAAGCTCCATGACCGGACCCGCATCGGACACCACGTCGCCACGTAAGCCGAAGTCCTCTCGCGCCAACATGACCGCCGTACCGTGATCGCCGACTGTTCCGCTGACGATGACGATGTCGCCATCCACGATCTGGTTAATCGCAGGGCGTACTCCGGGCAAACGCACACCGACACCGGTCGTTGCGAGGTACAACCCACCGCCTTCACCACGTCGTAATACCTTCGTATCACCGGCAACAACTTTGACACCGGCATCCGCCGCGGCCTTCGCGAGGCTTGCAACAATTCGATCAAGGACTTTTATCTCCAGCCCCTCTTCGATAAACGCGTTCAGCGTGAAGAACATCGGCCGCGCACCGGCGACCGCCAGGTCGTTGGTCGTTCCGTGAACGGCCAACGATCCGATATCACCACCCGGGAACTCGAGCGGCTGCACGGTAAATCCGTCGGTCGTCATCATGACGTCGTCGCTGCCCAACGAAATCGGTGCCGCATCCGCCTGCACGTCCAGGCCGGAGCCACCCAGGTGCCGCGCGAACACCTCTTCGATAAGTTCGCGCATGAAGCGGCCGCCGTTACCGTGTGCAAGTGAAATGCGATCGTCTTCCATCGTGTCTTATCCGTTGAGGCCGCGGGCCGCGAGTTCTGCTGCCTGCCCGAAACTCAATGCAGCATCGTTGCAGGGTAACGCACCAGGCAGGTAAACGCGGAACCCCTCGTTTTCCAGCAAGCTTGTCGCTTGTTCGGTAAGCACTCGATTCTGGAACACACCGCCGCACAAGCCGACCCTGTCCACCGAGTGTTCGTCGCGAATTGCCTGAGCTTGCTGCAGCAGCACCCGCGCAAAGCTCGAGTGAAATATATCCGCCCTTGATGCCTTGCTGCGGGTCCGGTCGCCAATGACATCCAGCAACGGTGCCCAATCGCTGCGCCAGGTGCCATCCTTGTCTTTTGCGAGTGGCAGGTCTATTCCCCTGACACTGTTCTCGCACAGCGCTTCGAGCATCATCGGACCTTGTGCTTCGAAACTTGTGACAGGGACTTCGCAGATAAGCGCAGCAGCAGCGTCGAACAAGCGACCGGCCGCGCTCGTCTCCGGGCAATTCAGGTCTTTCTGCCACGCGACCTTCGCAAGGCCGTCCTTGTCCGGACATTCCGACCATTCCTTATCGCAGGCCCAATGCAGGGCGGCCGCACTACGCCAGGGCTCGCGACCCGCCTTCTCTCCCCCAGGCAAGCGGAACGGCCGCAAACTGGCAACGCGACGCCAATTCCCGGCTTCACCAAGAAGCGCTTCACCACCCCAAAGTGTGCCATCTTCGCCCAAACCAACCCCATCCCAGGTGAAGACAAGCCAACGGCCGTCAAGCGCGAACTCTGCAGCGAGTGCGCTGGCATGGGCACTGTGATGGAAGACATTCTCGACCGGCAATGCTTGTGTTCTCGCCCATCGATGCGTGGTGTATCCGGTGTGGGCGTCGCAAGCGATGCGCTCGGCGGTCACCCCGTAAAGCGCCTGCAGGTCTTTCGCCACCTGCTCGAAGACAGCCAGACTTCGGGGGCTGTCCATCTCGCCGATGTGCGGCGACACAACGACCCGATTGTCCCAGGACAGTGCGAGTGTGCCTTTCATGTGCCCGCCAACTGCGAGTAGCGGCTGTGGCTGTCGCCAGGGCAGCTCGAACTCAAATGGAGCGCAACCGCGACCGAGACGAAGCGGACGCATGCAGCCGGCGATACGCCGATACACCGGATCATCCGCTGGCCGCACGATCGGACGGTCGTGGTGTAGAAAAACATCGGCGACATCGTCGAGCCGGCTTTCAACTTCGCGATTGTCCGTTAGCACGGGCTCGCCGCTAACATTGGCGGACGTCGCCACCAGCGGCGCCTTGAACCCATCGAGCAGCAACTCGTGTAACGGGCTATACGGCAGGAAGGCACCGATCTCGCCAAGACCCGATGCGACGTTATCAGCCAGATCACAGCTCACCGAACGCGTTACCAGCACGATGGGTCGTGCAGGGCTGGTCAAAAGCGTGGCCTCGACATCGTCCGGGCATGCGTGCTCACGCAGCAGATCCAGGCCGTCAACTCCGACAAATGGAAACATGACTGCCAATGGCTTGTCTGGTCGATGTTTGCGTTGTCGCAACAGACCAATCGCTTTGGCATCACGCGCATCGCACATCAGGTGATAACCGCCAATGCCCTTGACGGCGACTACTGCGCCCGTACGCAATGCCTTGAGTGCCTCATTGAGAGCAGCTTCCGCGCTTGCGGTTTCTTTTCCTTGCGCATCAACAAACCGCAGTTGTGGACCGCAGTCTGGACATGCAACGGGTTCCGCGTGAAAGCGTCGATTCACGGGGTCAAGGTATTCCTGTTCGCACGCATCGCACAGCGGAAATTCGGCCATGCTCGTATTGGGCCGATCGTAAGGCAGTGACTCTATTAATGTGTAACGTGGCCCACATTGCGTGCAGTTGATAAACGGATACCGAAAACGCCTGTTCGAACTGTCTTGCAGCTCCTCACGACAATCGTCACACATGAAATAGTCTGGCGGTACGAATACGCGCGCGTTCGCTTGTGCAGAACTCGTGACAATCTTAAACGCCTCGAAGTCCGATTTATCGTGCGCTTGAACGCTATCAATGGTCGGGCGAGACAAGGGTGGTGCGTCGTTGACGAGGTCCGCTTCGAATTGCTGCAGAGACTGCGACGAACCGCACGCCAGTATTTCGACTTCGCCCAACCGATTCTGCACCTGTCCGGTTAGCCCGTGGTGTTTCGCCAGGCGATAGACAAACGGTCGAAAACCTACGCCCTGTACGTGGCCGGAAAGAACAAAGCGAAGGCTGTGGTTTGCTGCGGCACGCACGAGTTCGGCAGGTTCAGCCAACAGACTGTTTCCTACCCTCCCACTCGTTGTCTCGACGACCTGACGACCACCAGATTCGACATGCGCCTTCGTCGGACACCATGCATGGACCGATCGGTTTTCGCGGCGTACAGGCGAGGCCGTACAAACGGCACTGATTCGGATAGATCTTGCCAAGCACGACACGGGCACAGTCACAGCCGGGTGGCATCTCACCGACGCGTTTGCGCGAATCGTCTGCATAGGACGGGAAATGCACACGAGCGTCGTGTGCGGCGAATTCTTTGCGCAGTACGTAGCCAGACTTCGGAATGATGCCAATGCCACGCCAGTTTGAATCACTAACCTGCATTACTCTGTCCAGTTGCTCGCGCGCCGACGGGTTGCCGCCCGGACGCACAACTTCCGGGTAGCAGTTATCGAGAAAATGCCGGCCATCTCTGAGTTGTCGCAGTACCGAATACATTGCCGCCAACAGCGTATCCGGTCGAAACCCGGCTACGGCCGCCGGAATATCGTGCTTGTCGACAACGAACTCCCACTCCTCAGGGCCCATTACGGTGGAAACATGCCCCGGCGCAATGAGCGCGTCGAAGCCGGGGGTTTCTGACTCCAGCAACATTGCAACAGCCGGCCACGTCAGGCGACCCGACAGCAGCACGAGCAGATTCTCCGGTGCGCCTTCGGCGAGCATAGCGGCAACCGGTGCAGTCGTAGTTTCGAAACCGGCTGCAAAAAACACGACTTTCTTGCCGGGGTTTTCTTCGGCGATACGTACGGCTTCTGTAGGAGATGCTATCGGTCGAATATCTCCTCCTGCCGCGCGTGCCTGCTCGAGGGATCTCGATTCACGTTTCGGTACGTTGACGGGTACTCTCAACATGTCACCAAACGCGACGAGAATAATATCCTCGTTCAATGCCAGTTGAATGGCTTCGAACACGTCCTCTTCCGGGCAGATACACACCGGGCAGCCCGGGCCGGGCACCAACTCGATATTGTCCGGGATGGCCGTTCGCAATCCGGCCATAGAAATTGATCGCTCGTGCCCACCGCAGACATTCATGATTCGCACTCGCCGCTCGATGCCGAGCTCGCCTAGCGCGTGAAGCCAATCTGCGGCCGAGGTATTCATCTTTGACTAACTAGCGCATCGCGAATCCACTCAAGCCAGGCATCCATGCCAGTGCCGCTTCGTGCCGAGAGCACCAGCTGCGGTGCCGGGTTTGCGAGTTGACGCAGATATGACTCAGCCGTTTCCGGGTCGAAGTCGCCGAGCACTTCGAGCAGGTCAGACTTTGTTATGAGCACCAGTTCGGCCGCCCGAAACATGACCGGATACTTGGCTGGCTTATCGTGCCCTTCCGGGGTCGACAACAATGCGACGTTGCAGTGTTGGCCAAGATCAAAACTTGCCGGACACACCAGGTTGCCGACATTTTCTATGAAGACGATATCGACACCATCGAGGTCGAGTTCATGCAGTGCTGAATGCACCATATGAGCATCGAGATGGCATGCACTGCCGGTGCTTATCTGTATGGCAGGCACGCCTTTTTCGCGAATACGTACTGCGTCGTTTTCGGTTTCGAGGTCACCTTCTATTACAGCGATGCCCAGATCAGAACCGAGCGCATCGATGGTCGCCTCCAGCAACGACGTCTTGCCGGCGCCCGGCGACGACATCAGATTTATAGCTAGCGTCTTATGCTTGGCAAAATGCTCTCGATTGTGTTGCGCCTGGTGATCATTCGCATCGAGCAGCCCCTTGAGAACCTCAACAGACTCATTGCCGGATGACGTATGGGCAAGATGACCGCCCGCCGCAACCAGGTGTTCGTTGCCAGGCGTTACGTTGCAACCACAGGTATCACACATTTCTTTGCTCTCCAGTTTCGGCAACATCAAGTACAACACGCTGCAGGATGAGTTCATCACCGCTGACCAGGTGGGTGCGCCAATGTCCACATTCCTTGCAGACCAGGCGGTTCACCGGCACCTCGGATTCTGCGCCACACTCGTTACAATGCACACGAACCGGCGTGGTCTCAAGGTGCAGGCTTGCTTCGTTAGCAACCGTCCCAGCCGCAGCTATCGGAAACGCGTTTCGCATCAGTGGATGCTCCACACCCGACAGCGGCCCGACGCTTACGTATATATCCGTAACTGACACGGCGCGTTTTGACCTTGCGACGGCAGTTACCTGGTCTATCAGCGCCTGGCATATTGCGAGTTCATGCATCAGCCGCAAGTATTTCGTCGAAGAGCTGCCACGAATCCGCGGCCTCTTCCTCGGAAACTTTTTGAATCGCATAGCCAACGTGCACCAGCACATGGTCACCTGGCGATATCTCTTCGCCCTGCAACATGAAGAGGCTAACCTCACGCTCGATGCCACGTGCCGAACAGACGCACTGAAATCCGTCGATCGATGTTATCTGCATTGGCACCGCCAGGCACATACGCTACACCCTATTATTTGTACTTATTCCGTACGCCGTCGCGCGCACTCAATTTAATCATAGACGTTCGTCACGAATAGTCACTGTACGTAATAACGCCTATTCAGTTGTGACTTTGGCTCAACTACCTTGTGAATCAGGGGAAGAACCGCGTGGCGGAACTAAACAAGAAGCCGCTGCCGGCCAAAAATGGGGATCGGCATGTTCAGGCATACCTCGTGGAGAAAGCCATGACCAAAACGCTTGTTTTGGGTGTTGGTAATATCCTGCTCGCCGACGAAGGTGCCGGTGTCCACGCCATGCGCTACCTCGAAGAACACTACGATCTTCCCGATACAACTTTCATTGATGCCGGCACGCTGAGCTTTACGCTCGCAGCGGACATCGCCGCTGCCGATAACCTGGTTGTATTCGACGCTGCACAACTTGATGTCGAGCCTGGTGCGGTCAAAGTGTTTGAAGGCCCGGACATGGATGAATTTCTAACGTCTGGTCGCCGCAGTGTTCATGAGGTTGGTTTTTCCGACCTTATGGATATCGCCCGCCTCGAAGATGTTTTACCGCAGAAGTACGCCCTGATAGGTATTCAACCCGAAGTCCTTGGTTGGGGCGAAGCGCCGGGCGAGACCGTCCGTCGCGCGCTACCGCGGGCTGCCGCCAACGCCGCCGCCCTGATATTCAGATGGGCAAAACCGACCGCACAAGCGGTGAATCAATGAGCTCATTAGACGCCATATCGGTCAATGTCGAGGCAGAGACCGGCAACGTCCGGCCCTTGTTGCACGAAATTCGTCACGCCTTGAAGCGCCTGGCGAACGGCGAGGATGGCACCGTCATCGACCTGCGGAGCCTGCCACTGGCACCGGGCGAAGAAGATCGTCTCGACACTTTACTCGGCAAGGGCGAAGTCCATGCCGAAGTCGATGCGCTTGGACCAACAGTGGTGCAGGAGACGCTGTATCCCGGCGTCTGGCTCATCACTCATTGCAATGCAGAGGGTACGACTGTCGCCCGGTTTATCGAGGTGACTCGCGTACCTGAATTATTGATGTCGCAGCAAGAAGATATTGATGCGAGCATCAGACGGCTTGAAAAAGAGCTGGAGAATTAGGAGGCAGTAAAATGCACAAAGACCAGACCTTGGGTGAATACCTGCGACTGCAGGGCGTTTCCCGGCGGGGCTTCCTCAAGTATTGTTCCGCGACGGCGTCATTGATGGCCTTACCGCCATCAGCGGCAGCGTTGGTCGCCGACGCTCTCGCGACGGCGCGGCGCCCTTCTGTTATCTGGCTGTCGTTTCAGGAGTGCACGGGTTGCACCGAGTCATTGACACGTTCCCACGCGCCGACCGTGGAATCCCTGATATTTGATGCTATCTCGCTCGACTATCACCACACGCTGCAGGCGGCTGCCGGACACGGTGCTGAAGATGCCCGACTGACAGCAATGGAAGAGAACGCAGGCAAGTACCTGCTCGTCGTCGACGGCTCTATTCCCATTGGCAATCCGGCTTTCTCAACCATTGCCGGTATCAGCAACCTCGATATGTTGAAGGAAACTGCCGCAAACGCCGCTGCTATCATTGCTGTGGGTACCTGTGCAGCTTTCGGCGGCATCCCGCATGCAGACCCGAACCCGACAGGCGCAGTTTCAGTATCGGAGATCATCAAGGACAAACCGATTATTAACGTCTCGGGTTGCCCGCCGATTCCTGTCGTCATCACCGGCGTTCTTGCTCACTACCTGACGTTCGGCACGATTCCCGAACTCGACGCACTCGGTCGGCCGACTGCCTTCTTTGGCCAGAATATTCATGACCGCTGCTATCGCAGGCCGTTCTACGAACGTGGTCAGTTTGCCGAAACCTTCGATGACGAAGGCGCCCGTAAAGGCTGGTGTCTATACAAGCTGGGCTGCAAAGGGCCAACGACGTACAACGCCTGTGCAACACTCAAGTGGAACGAGGGAACCAGCTTCCCGATCCAGTCTGGCCACGGTTGTATTGGCTGCTCAGAACCAAATTTCTGGGATAAGGGCGGTTTCTACAACGCGCTGTCGGTAGGCAATTGGGGCAATCGTGATGCCTTGCTTGGCGCTGCAGCTGCCGGTGCAGCTCTCGGCGTTGGCTCAGCAATTGCGGCTCGCGCTCGCAAGAAAAAAGCACAGGCAGCTGAGGAGGTATAACAATGACCCTTCTTGAATTTGCCAGCGGTCCCGGCATGCAGTGGGCGCTCTGGATATTTGTGTTTGGTGTTGTCTGGCGCCTCATCGGTGCGATGTTCCTGCTATCAAGGAAGGATCTGTCCGAGCCGCGCGAGTTCAACAGCGTTGCGGCTGGAGTTGGTGCAATAATTTCACGATCCGCGCCAGCGCATGCGTTTGAAAAATCAATTCGCTTCCAGCATGTCACCGGGTACGCATGGCATTTCGCACTGTTTATTTCGGTGTTGTTCTTCGCGCCGCACATTCTGTTCTTCGAGTCTGTGCTCGGATTCAGCTGGCCACACTTGCCGAATACGATCATCCTGATAACCGCGACAATCGCAGTAGCCGTGTTAATCGCGCTGTTGATCCGCCGCGCGACGCATCCCGTACAACGCTTTATTTCCAACGCGGACGATTACATCAGCATTTTCGTTGTGCTCATTCCACTTGTAACCGGAATTCTTGCCTTTGCTCACGTCGGCGGGCGTTACGAAACCTTGCTTGCCATCCATCTGCTCAGCGTCGAAGTTATGCTCATCTGGTTCCCGTTCGGCAAACTGATGCATGCAATCATGACGATGCCGGCTCGCTATCAGGCCGGAACGGCATTCGGCCGCAGGGGGGTTAAGGCATGAGCATTGAAGCAATGTCATTGCAGGACTTCCGCAACAGGGTGCAGCAACAGTGTGAAGGTGTTCCTGGCCAGGACCTGTCTGACGAAGAACGGGTGCGGCGCGCCAAGAAAATGTTCATGAAAAAGCTGAACGGACACAGGGCCGTCGACCTTGATTCCTGCCTGCAATGCGGCATGTGTGCCGAGGCCTGTCATTTTTACGAAGCAACGCAAGACGAAAGATACGCCCCGGTGTACAAATATCGGCCGTTGCGCCGCTTCTATCGCCGCGAGATGAGCCCGATGCGCTGGTTCTATCGGCCATTTACACGGGACATTACGGCTGATGACCTCAGGGAGTGGCGACACCTCGTGTACGACGCGTGCACGGGTTGCGGGCGCTGCGACATGATATGTCCGATGGGCATCAAGATTTCGGCGGCGATCAGAGTCGTACGCCATGGTCTCGCTGCGGCCGGTTACGTGCCGGATGAGATGCGGGTAATTCGCAACGAACAACGGGACAAGAACACACTGTTTGGAGTGGGTGCGGAGCAATTTAAAGACCTCGTCGCCAAGATCGGCGCACAAGGTGTCGACATTCCGCTGGATCGCGAGCAGGCCGATGTGATGTTGCTTACAACGGCTGTCGAAGTCTTGATGTTCCCCGATGCGCTTGCAGCGAACGCGAAAATCCTCAACAAGGCAGGTGCCAACTGGACGATGTTCAGTGATACCTTCGAAGCGACGAACGTCGGTATTATCACCGGTGATGATCCGACAATGGCCCTCGCAATACGGCGTATTGTCGACAAAGCCAAAGCCTGCGGCATAAAGACCGTGCTGATACCGGAGTCAGGCCACGCTTACCAGACTTTGCGCTGGGAGGGTGCCACAGAGATGGGCGAGGCGCTGCCATTCGAGACCTTTTCGATGCCGGAGTTTATCTCAACTGAAATTAAGGCAGGCCGCCTGAACCTCAAGGCGCAATCGAATGGCGCCTCGGTGACGTACCACGATCCGTGTCGTCTGTCCCGCAAGGGAGGTGTCATGCAGCAACCACGAGACGTGCTTGCGGCGCTGGGACTTGATGTGCGTGAAACGCCCGCCAACCAACGCGAGAACTACTGTTGTGGTGGTGGTTGCGGCGAATTTGTTCTGTGCAGTGCGGCGGATTTGCGGCAAAAGGCGTTTGAGATAAAGAAGAGAGAATTTGATGAGACCGGAGCGGACAAGGTCGTTACGGGATGCGTCAATTGCAGAATTAACCTGATGATCGGCGCAGACAACGCCGGTTGGGAAACACCCGTAACGAGCTTTGTAGAAACCGTTGCAGATCGATTGGCTAATTAGATATTAGGTAGGAAGCGACATGAATGATCGTGTGGTCGTAGACCCGATTACCAGAATAGAAGGCCATCTGCGTATAGAAGCACAGATGAATGGAAATCATATTGCTGAGGCTTATTCCTCGGGAACAATGGTTCGCGGTATAGAAATTATCCTGCGCGACCGAGACCCGCGCGATGCCTGGGCCTTTGCACAGCGCATTTGCGGTGTCTGCACATTGGTGCACGGCATTGCATCGGTGAGATCCGTTGAGGACGCGCTGAATTATGAGATTCCGAAGAACGCGCAGCTGATACGCAACCTGATGATCGGCGCACAGTACGTGCACGATCACGTCATGCACTTTTATCATCTGCACGCGCTTGACTGGGTTGATGTCGTATCTGCGCTATCTGCGGATCCCAAGGCCACCTCCGATCTCGCACAAAGCATTAGTAGTTACGCGAAGAGTTCGCCGGGTTACTTCGCCGACATGCAGAAAAAAATCAAAGACTTTGTCGAAGCCGGGCAACTGGGTATTTTCGCGAAAGCTTATTGGGGTCACCCCGCTTACAAGTTGCCGCCTGAAGCCAATTTGATGGCAGTCTCGCATTACCTCGAAGCTCTGGCCTGGCAACGAGATGTCGCAAAGATACAAACGATCTTCGGCGGCAAAAATCCTCACCCGAACTTCCTTGTCGGCGGCGTGCCCTGCCCGATCGATCTCGATTCGGACTCCGCTATTAATGCGGCACGGCTCTCAACCGTGCTGGGACTCATCACCAAAATGCGTGATTTCGTCGATCAGGTGTATGTGCCGGACACACTCGCAATCGCGAGCTTCTACAAAGATTGGGGCGCACAGGGAGAAGGCACAGGCAACTTCATGTCGTATGGCGACTTCCCTGAGAACGGCACCAATGACGTTTCATCATTCCTGTTCCCGCGCGGCGCCATACTTAACCGTGACCTCTCGACGATCCATGAAGTCGACCTTAACGCGATGGATGAGGTGAAAGAGCACGTTTCGCATTCCTGGTACAAATATAAGGACGGCAAGGATGTCGGCCTGCATCCATATGAGGGTGAAACGGAATTTGACTATGACGGGCCAACGCCGCCGTACGAGCAGCTGGATGTAGAGAAGAGCTATTCGTGGCTCAAATCCCCTCGCTGGAAAGGCCATGCGATGGAAGTCGGACCGCTTGCCAGAGTTCTCATGCTGTATGCGACCGGCCATGAACAGACGCAGGAGCTCGTTAACTACACGTTAAAGACGCTAAATGTTCCCGTTGACGCACTATTCTCGACATTGGGCAGGACCGCGGCACGCACGCTCGAAACCAAGGTGGTCGCCGACAATATGCAGACCTGGTACGACAACCTGATTGGCAATATCAAGTCAGGTGACACACGTACCTTCAACGAGGTTCTGTGGGAGCCGTCATCGTGGCCGAAGAAGGCTCGGGGCGTTGGCTTCATGGAAGCTCCACGCGGTGGCCTGGCGCACTGGATCGTCATTGAAGACGAGAAAATCGCTAACTACCAGTGTGTGGTTCCGAGCACCTGGAACGCCGGACCACGCGATGCAGAAGGCCAGCCCGGGCCGTACGAGGCCGCACTTGCAGGCCACTACCTGCACGACCCGAAACAGCCTATTGAGATTCTGCGGACAATTCACAGCTTCGATCCGTGTATTGCTTGCGCAGTCCATGTAACCGACCCGGATGGCGAAGAGATCGTCAACATCAAGATACGATAGGAAGTGAGAACGACGATGAGACAACTATTGGCGCTTATTCTGATTCCGGGAATCTCCGGCATTGCGGCTGCACACACGCTCGACGATAAAGATGGGTTGCTGACACAGCTTTATCATCAAGTGTTGGGATCACACCACTTACCGCTTACAATGCTGCTTATCATTGGCGGCATCGTGCTATTGCGGCGGTGGCAAAAGGCGCGTCGACAGTAACACCAGCACTACTGGCGAGGCGCAGAATTGAGGGCATTACATTCCCTGCCAATTTCGGTATAAGAGAAGAAATTTCAGGGAGCAACCAATGTCGTCAGAAAACGTAGAGGTCGTCGAACCGTCCGCGCAGCAATTTGCTGGACGGTCGTTTTCGCAGACCGCTAAACGGTTGTTTCACGCCACTCGCCCCAAATTTTTCCCGGCCTCCGCTTTTTCCGTTGTCATCGGTACGGCATGGGGTGTGCAGGCGACTGGCGGTTTCTCCGCATCGGTATTTGCCCTGGCCTTACTGGCGACCGTTTGTGTCCACGCAGCCAGCAACGTGCTGAACGACGTGGGTGATGACTCCGGCGGTACGGACCGGCAAAACAAAGACCGTATCTACCCCTACACGGGTGGTTCCCAGTTCATCCAGAAAGGCATCATGAGCGCGCCCGAAATGGCGCGCCTCGGCATCAGCTTGCTGACTGTCGCTGCCATAGCCGGGTTGGTACTGATTATCCTCAAGGGACCACTAGTTCTGTATTTTGGCCTGGTGGGCGTTGCGCTGGCGGTACTGTATTCGCTGGGGCCGGCGCACTTGAGCTCGTTAGGGGTTGGTGAGACCGCCGTCGCGATTGGATTTGGCATTGTGCCGGTCGTTGGTGCTGCGTGGCTCCAGGGAGCGCCACTCGATTCGACTTTGCTGATCGTTTCCATGCCTACAAGTATTTGGGTCGCGATGATCCTATTGGCAAATGAGGTACCCGATATAGCCGCTGATGGCGCCACGGGCAAACGAACATTGCCTGTTCGCCTTGGCCTCACAGCAACAGCGCTCATCTACGTCATATCACACATCGGCGCCGCAATGGCCATAGCATGGCTGGCCTATACGGGCGCCTTGCCATTGATTGCCCCATTAGTACCGGCTGGCTTGCTGGTGCTCGCGTTTCGCGGTGGTATTGCCATCAAAAAAGGTGTGGAATACCGAAGTAGTATGACGCGGGCAATCGAGGGTACTCTCGCCATCCATACAGTAGGTTCTTTGTGGTTTTGTGCATGCATCTTGTACATGCACTGGTGGCCTGTAACTTAGAGACAGTAGTGCCCTATGCGGATAACAATAAAGAAGGGACTTAATGTCCCGATCTCCGGATCGCCCGATCCGGTCGTCGAGAACGGAAGAGATGTCAGCAGCGTAGCGCTGCTGGGCTGGGATACACCCGGTCTAAAACCGTCCATGGCCGTTGCCGAGGGCGATCGCGTCAAGCTGGGGCAGGTTCTGTTTAAGGACAAGCGCAACCCTGACGTACCGTTCACGGCGCCAGGCAGCGGCGTCGTTGCCAAGGTTCATCGTGGTGAACGGCGTGTCCTGCAGTCGGTTGTCGTCGAGCTGGACGGCTCGGACGAAGAGACTTTTCCTGTTGTTGATGCCGGGAAAATCGATGCCCTGGACGCCGGCGAAGTTCGCCGGGTTCTTGTCGAATCAGGTTTCTGGAACTCGCTGCGCGGCCGTCCTTTCGGCCGCATCCCCCACCCGGAGGCCAAACCTAACTCTATTTTCGTCACTGCGATGGACACCAATCCATTGGCCCTGAACCCGGCCATGGTTATTGCAGAAAATACCGAAGCTTTCATTACCGGACTGCGGCTCATTGACAAGCTGTCAGACGGGCCGACATTTGTTTGCACCGCGCCTGACACAGATATCCCCTGCCCCGACAACGGCACCGTCAAGCACGTTGAGTTCGCTGGCCCTCACCCGGCCGGCCTCGTCGGCACGCACATCCATTTTCTCGACCCGGTTGGCGTGAAGAAAACCGTTTGGCACATTGGATACCAGGACACAATCGCCGTCGGACGACTGTTCCTGAGTGGGCGTATACCGACTGAACGAGTTATCGCTGTCGGCGGGCCGATGGTTACCCGTCCGCGCATATTGCGTACGCGAAGAGGCGCCAGCACGACCGATCTATTGGTTGACGAGCTCCGACCCGGTAATTCTCGCGTTGTTTCGGGATCCGTACTGGCTGGACATCGCGCCGCCGGCGCGCTCGCGTGGCTTGGCCGCTATCGCAATCAGCTAAGCGTATTGCAGGAAGGCAGCCCGAGAGAGTTCCTGTCATGGATGCGTCCAGGCAGAAACAAATACTCCGCACTGCGGGCGTATGCCTCGACCTTGCTGCACAAAGGCGACTACGACCTTACGACGTCGCAAAACGGTAGCCCACGCGCGATGGTATCTACAGGCAGTTTCGAACGCGTCATACCGCTGGACATACTGCCGACCGTACTGCTCAAAGCGCTGTTAGTTCGTGACACTGATGGCGCACAGGAGCTGGGCTGCCTCGAACTCGACGAGGAAGATCTCGCACTGTGCTCTTTCGTTTGTAATGGCAAATACAACTACGGGCCGCATTTGCGAAAAGCGCTCGACGAAATCGAGGCGAACGGCTGATGAAACGACTGCGCAAACTGCTGGACAACGTCGAACCACTGTTCGTCAAAGGCGGTCGACTCGAACGCTTCCACGCCATGTACGAAATGGTCGACACGCTGTTCTACTCACCACTGGACGTAACCCGCAGCTCACCACACATCCGCGATTCGATCGATTTGAAACGAGTCATGATCATGGTGGTATTTGCAGCGACGCCCTGTGCGCTCGTTGGCTTCTGGAACACCGGCTTCCAGGCAAATACCGCAATGCTGGCAATGGGCGTCGATGCGACGCTCGGCTGGCGGGAAAGCGTGCTTGCCCTGATCGGCGGCGGTCATGATCCGGGCAGCATCTATGACAACTTCGTTCTCGGGGCGCTTTACTTCCTGCCGATTTATGCCGTTACGATGGCAGCGGGTGGCTTCTGGGAAATGCTGTTCTCCGGAGTGCGCAACCACGAGATCAACGAAGGCTTTTTCGTCACCTCATTTCTGTATGCGCTCATCCTGCCTGCCACGATTCCGCTTTGGCAGGTCGCGATTGGCATCAGCTTTGGTGTCGTAATTGGTAAGGAGATCTTCGGCGGCACCGGCAAGAACTTCCTGAACCCCGCTCTCGTCGGCCGCGCCTTTTTGTACTTCGCCTACCCGGCGCAAATTTCCGGTGACGCAGTCTGGACGGCGGTGGACGGCTACACCGGTGCAACGGCACTGGGTATCAGCGCTATTGAAGGCATCGGCGGCGTTGTGTCTAGCGGGCTAACGTGGAGCCAGGCCTTCTTCGGCCAGATGCAGGGTTCGATCGGTGAGACCTCTGCCGCCGCTTGTCTGATTGGCGCGGTTATCCTGATCTATTCCGGCATTGCATCGTGGCGCATCATTGTCGGTGTATTTGCGGGACTGATAATTCCCGTCGTAGCGGTCGGTTTCCTCGATAGCCCTAACCCGATGATGACAATGCCCTGGCATTGGCACGTCGTGCTCGGCGGTTTCGCGTTCGGCGCGATCTTTATGGCCACCGATCCGGTTTCTGCCGCCCAGACTAACGCCGGTCGCTGGGTGTATGGACTACTAATCGGCCTGATGACTTTCGTCATCCGCGTCATAAACCCCGCATTTCCGGAAGGCATCATGCTCGCGATTCTGTTCGGCAATATCTTCGCGCCGTTGATCGACTACTTCGTCGTCCGCGCAAACGTAAAACGGAGGGTCCAACGCAGTGTCTGACTCTGCCTCATCAGCACGATCGCGCGACAGCATCGGCAATACGTTGTTTGTCGCCATCGGCGTAAGCCTCATTTGTTCAGTTCTTGTTGCCAGTGCTGCGGTGCTGCTCAAACCGCAGCAATTGAAAAACGAAGAAGAATTCCGGCAACGGATCATTCTTGATGTTGCCGGGCTCTACGAGCCGGGCGCCGATATCGCAACTCTGTATGCAGCAATCGAGCCTCGCATGGTTGACCTCGCATCCGGCGAGCAGGCTCCTGTCTACCTCGTCATGGATGGCAGTGAGATCGAACAGGTCATTTTGCCGGTTGAGGGTGCCGGCCTGTGGGCAACGATGTACGGATTCCTGGCGGTCGAGAACGATGGTCAGACCGCTCGTGGGTTGCGCTTTTATGCCCACGGCGAGACACCGGGCCTGGGAGATCAGGTTGATAAACCCGCATGGCGCGAGCAATGGCAAGGCAAGAAACTGTTCGGCGTTGATGGCAAACCGCAAATCACGATCGTCAAGGGCTACGCGCCGGATGACAGCGACTTCGAGATCGACGGTCTTGCCGGAGCCACGTTGACGGCCCGTGGCGTTACCAGCCTGGTGCAATACTGGATTGGCGAAAACGGCTACGGCCCGTACTTGCAACAGCTAGACGACAAGGAGTCGCGTTAGTCATGAGTGACGCACGTAGAATTCTGCTCGACCCGATTGTCGACAGCAACCCGGTCACGTTACAGGTGCTTGGTATCTGTTCGGCACTGGCGGTTACGACATCATTGCTGCCCGCGCTGATGATGTGTGCCGCATTGACAAGCGTTATCGCCCTGTCCACTGCCACGATTAGCAGTATTCGCAATCGCATCCCGAACAACATCCGAATTATCGTTCACATGACGATCATTGCGTCTTTCGTCATAGTCGTTGACCAGGTTCTGCGTGCATACGCATTCGAAACCAGCAAGCAGTTGTCAGTATTCGTCGGCCTGATCATCACGAACTGCATCGTACTTGGACGTGCCGAAGCCTTTGCAATGAAGAACGGTGTTGGTCTTAGCTTCCTCGATGGGCTCGGCAACGGCCTTGGCTACAGCGTTATCCTTATCATTGTTGCGACGATTCGCGAGCTGTTTGGCGCCGGCACTCTGCTCGGATACAGCATACTGCCGCTGGTACCGGATGGTGGCTGGTACCAGGCCAACGGACTGATGCTTCTGCCGCCCAGTGCGTTCTTTATTATCGGCCTGTTGATCTGGGCGGTACGCACCTGGAAGCGCGAGCAAGCCGAGCACCCGGACTACCGCATTCACGAAGTCCATAGAACCGAGGTGCTGTGATGGACTATGTGAATCTTTTTATCCAGGCGGCGTTCGTCGAAAACCTCGCGCTGTCCTTCTTCCTTGGCATGTGCACATTCCTGGCCATCTCCAAGCGTGTTGATACCGCAATTGGTCTTGGCCTGGCTGTCGTTGCGGTGCAGATCATCACGGTTCCGGTTAACCATCTCATCTACGAGCTACTGCTGCGAAAAGGGGCGCTGGCCTGGGCCGGATTTCCCGATGTCGACCTGAGCTTCCTGGGACTGGTCAGTTACATCGGCGTGATCGCAGCGCTGGTGCAAATTCTCGAGATGACCCTGGATCGTTACTTTCCGAAGCTCTACAACGCACTCGGTATTTTCCTGCCGTTGATTACGGTCAACTGCGCCATCCTCGGCGGTACTTTGTTCATGGTTGAACGCCACTACGACTTTGGCGAGACGCTTGTATTTGGATTGGGCAGTGGCTTCGGCTGGGCACTGGCACTTGTCGGACTCGCCGGTATCCGCGAGAAACTCAAGTACAGTGACGTGCCCGTCGGCCTGCAAGGCCTCGGCATTACCTTCATTATCGCAGGCCTGATGTCTCTCGGCTTCATGGGCTTTTCGGGAATCAGGCTATGAATTTCGACGCAGCCACAATGGTCGAGGTAGGACTGGGCGTTGGCTTATTCACGCTGATTATCCTCATTCTTGTATTTGTTATTCTTGCCGCGCGATCCAAGCTCGTATCGGACGGGTCCATTACGCTCAACATTAACGACGACAAAAACATGGATGTTCCTGTAGGCGGGAAACTGATGGGCGCGCTCGCAGACGCAGGCATCTTCATACCATCAGCCTGCGGCGGAGGCGGTACCTGCGGGCAGTGCACGGTCAAGGTTCTCGAAGGTGGTGGCGCAATCCTGCCAACTGAGACCTCGATAATCAGCAAGCGTGAAGCTAAAGAACACTGCCGTCTGTCCTGTCAGGTTTCTGTTAAGCAAGACATGAAGATTATCGTGCCGGAGGAGATATTCGGTATTCGAAAACTCGAGTGCACGGTCACCTCAAATCGAAATGTCGCGAGTTTCATTAAGGAGCTCGTACTGGAACTTCCGGAGGGAGAAGAGCTCGACTTCAAGGCTGGCGGCTACATCCAGATTGAATGTCCGCCGCATGACCTTTCGTTCAAGGACTTCGACATAGACGAAGAATTCCGCGATGAGTGGGACCGATTCAAGCTGTGGCGCTATGAGTCGCACGTTAAGGAAACGATATCGCGCGCCTATTCGATGGCGAGCTTCCCGCTGGAGCGAACAACGATCAAACTGAACGTGCGTATTGCGACGCCACCACCCGGTGCCGATGACTCAATACCGCCTGGCATCATGTCGTCTTTCATTTTCAACCTTAAGCCTGGCGATAAAGCAACAATCTCGGGGCCGTACGGCGAGTTTTTCGCCAGGGACACCGACAACGAAATGGTGTTCATTGGTGGCGGCGCCGGAATGGCGCCCATGCGCGCGCACATTTTCGATCAACTGAAGCGACTGCATTCGAAGCGAAAGATGTCGTTCTGGTACGGCGCACGAAGCTTGAAAGAAATGTTCTATGTGCAGGAGTTTGATGATCTCGCCCGTGACAACGATAACTTCTCATGGAATATTGGGCTCTCTGAGCCTTTGCCGGAAGACAACTGGACGGGATACACCGGTTTCATTCACAACGTGTTGTACGACGAATATCTCGCCAACCATCAAACGCCGGAAGATTGTGAATACTACATTTGTGGCCCACCGATGATGAACAGCGCCGTAATCAAGATGCTCGATGATCTCGGCGTCACCAGTGATCATATTCTGCTGGACGACTTCGGGGGCTAGGTGAGACTTGTCGCCTGGCTTGCGCTGCTACTGCTTTGTGCATGCGGCGAGAAGCCGCCGCCGCAACATACGTTCACTGGCCACACGATGGGTACGCAGTTCAGCGTAAAGTTGACGACTGATAACGTCGATACGGCGGCATTAAGTGAGACGCTGGAAGCGTCTCTGGCCGAAGTTAACCACATGATGTCGACGTATCAGCCTGATTCTGAAATTTCGCGCTTTAACAGCAGCAACACTACAGAGTGGCAAGAAGTATCGCAGGAGTTTTGTTTGAGTGTCGAAGAGGCATTGGCATTGAGCGCTTTTACAAACGGTTCGTTTGACATTACCGTCGGCCCGCTCGTCAACCTGTGGGGTTTCGGTCCTGATGGCATCGTACTGGAGCCGCCACGAGACGAAGATATTGCGGCGATGAAAGACGCCGTCGGATACGAACATCTGCAAGTAAACTGCGACACACCGGCTATTCGCAAAGCCGTTGTGAGCATTGCCCTCGACATGTCGGCGTTCGGCAAAGGCTATGCGGTCGATCGCATAGCCGAAGAACTGGAGCAAAGAGGTTTTGAAAATTACCTGGTTGAAGTAGGCGGTGAACTGCGATTTCGCGGCAAGAACGTCAAAGGTGAGGATTGGACCATCGGAATTGAGGTTCCGAAAGCAGATCAAAGGACGCCATATGCGATCATCCGATTGACGGACACCGCGATGGCGACATCCGGTGACTATCGCAATTTCTTCGAGTCTGATGGTAAATTGTATTCGCACACCATCGACACGCGGACAGGACGTCCCGTAACACACACCCTGGCGTCGGTAACGGTCGTTGACGACGAAGGAGCTCGTGCTGACGCACTGGCCACAGCATTGCTTGTGATGGGCCCCGAGGAGGGTCTGGCGTTTGCAACAGCACAGGACGTAGCAGCACTTTTTCTGCTGCGCACGCCGTCGGGAATTGATGAACGTTCGACGCCTGCGTTCGAACAAATAAGGCAACAACAATGACATTGCTAACTACTATCCTGGTGACCTTCGCAATCCTGCTGACCTTCATCGCTGCGATGGCGATCGGCGTCATGAACGGCCGCAAACCCATAAGCGGAAGCTGTGGCGGCCTCAACGGCGGCAGCTGCGAATTTTGCACCGGTAACGGCAAGTGCAAGAGGGAGTCTGAAGAATGAATCTCAAATCATGTCTCGTGCGCGACTACATGGCGGGCAGTATCGTATCTTTCAAGCCGGAAACGGATGTCCTCGACGCAATTCACGAACTCGTTCGGCACCGCATCGCCGGTGCTCCGGTTGTCAACGATCAGGGCGAACTTGTGGGCATGCTGTCTGAGCTCGATTGCCTGAAGGTTTCCCTGAACGCCGGCTATTACGGCGACTGGGGTGGCCCGGTTGCGGACTTTATGACACCGGACGTTGAGACCGTCGATGCAGAAATGAACATCGTCGATCTCGCACAGAAATTCGTTGATTGCGGTTTTCGGCGATTCCCGGTTCTACGGAATAACCGACTCGTTGGCCAGATAAGTCGTCGCGACGTACTTCGCGCCCTGACCACCCTCGCCATATCAGCATGAGGACAGTCGTATGCGAATACTCATACAGAGTATTACTGCACTAGCGCTGAGCGTTCTTTTCTCCGCTAGCGGTATTGCCCACGCAGAACCTGCACAACTCGAAGTCTGTGCAGCTTGCCACGGAGAAGACGGATCAGGTGCCGGCTTCCCGTACGTCCCGATTATCGCCGGCACACCGGCTACGCACCTTGAGGAAGCCTTATTCGCCTACCTGGATGGCGCAAGACGTTGCGTGGGCGTACCCGTCATGTGCGAGGCCGTTGCGGCCCTGAAGGAGGCCGAAATCGAAGAACTCGCTGAACATTACAGCAAGATGAGTCGTATCTCATCGGGCGAGGATTTCAACGCGAGGCTCGCCCAGGTCGGGCAACTAATCCACAACGAGCACTGCGCCCAGTGCCATGTCGCCCCGGATGACGCGGATGTTGCATCCGCACTGGGGATCCCGTTGCACGGACAACGCGCGGCTTACCTGCGGCTTGCGCTCGGTGCCTATTTTTCGGGAGACCGTGACACCCTGGTACCGGTGATGGCCGAAAAACTGGAGCAGCTCGACGCTGACAAGATTGAAGCGCTGGTCAACTACTACGCGAGTTACCGACCCTAGCTCGCGGTTTCGCCACGCTTCAGAAGTTTGGCGACCAACAATAATGAACTGCCAACAAACGCCAGGGCAACGAAGAGTGTTGCCGGCTGACCGTTTGGAAAGTCCTCGATGAATAGCTTGATGGCGACCAGGATCAGGACCGGGTAGACCAGCCAGCGCGCCTCCGGCCATCGCTTATAACGACTTGATAGCGCCAACGTTACGGATGATACAGACAGGACCGCTGTTCGAAGAGCAGCCAGTACGCCCAAATTTGGCTCTGCACCGCCGGCCTGCGCCAGCAGCGGCGCCAAATACACGACCATGAGCCCGCCTACCTCCCACACTGACAACGCGAGGACGATCAGCTGAGGCAGGCCGGCGGCAACACCCCAGCGTTCGGAACGTTGAGCCACCGGAATAAACAGGCAAGCCACCGTCGTTAGGGCAACGGCCAGGTGCCACAGCTGCAGTGGCGGCCAATTGCCGGCAACATCTCCGCCAAGCGCCTGCCAACCTGTCGTCAGAATTCCCGAACCCACCCCCGCAGCGAGTAATAAAAACGTGCACTGCAGGCTCAGCGTGACTCTGTCGAATCGACCGCTCGACCATGCCATTATCAGCGCCATCAGGGACCAGAGTGCGGCGGCATTGCCGAGCGACAGAGCCAGAGCACTGCCGGCGACCACAAACAACAGGCCCATCGTTGAATAGAAAAAGAAATTACGGCCGCGCACAGTTCGGGTTTCCGGAGTAAATGCCAACACGTAGCCGCCAGCACCAAAAATGAGACTCAAAATTCCGATCACAGCGATGCCGATCTGACCCACTTGAACGGCAATGCTCGCGACCCACAATGTGACGCCGATAGACACTACCGTCTGCACGAGCTCGAAAATGCCGACATCCTTGCCGCGCAGGTGTGAGTGAATGGCGAAGCTTGTCAAATACAGAACCAGCAAAGTGGCTGCGAGCACGAAAACCGTCATCGGCTCCACCGTCCACTGGTCACTGTTACTGAGCACCGTCAGAACCAGCACACCGGCATTGGCACCGAGCGCGCCGAGCCATTGTGGCCCCATCCAGCCTCGTTTATAGACCGCCCACAAAGAACCGAGACCCAGCAATATGAGAAACGCCGCGACAGGTATCGCACTGTGCGAGGCGTTTAGCACGGCAAACGCGGTCGCGAGGCCTCCGCCTGTTACGAGCCAGGCGAGACTCCGCAGGTTATGCGCGACCGCTACTAGCATCGCTACCGCACAGAAAAAAGTAAGCGCAATTATGCTTTGCGGGCCTGACAGCAATCCGAATCGACCCGTCGCTTCGACCAACAGCGGCAGCGTTAGAAGAACCGATGTTCCCCCGAAGAACGCGGCGTTGGCGCGCTGGCTTGTGATGCGGCCTTTTCGATACGCCATCACCAGCCAGAAGAAGGCATAAATTGCACCCATGGAAATGCCGACGGCGGTCGGCACAAACTGGAAATCTGTAATCGCGCGCAGGAGGTAGGCGCCACCGAAAATAAGCAGCACGCGACCGATATGCGTGGAGGCGCTCGAGACAAAACCGTCACCAAAGGTTGGGTCGGGGGCGACCTGCTCGGCTGCCGGCTCCGCAGCCGACGCACCTTCGAGCACCCTCAATCTCTGTTCGACAACAGCCAGACGGGACTCAAGTTCGGCGACGCGATCTTGCATGATGTTTAACTTCCCTCTACGTCCCTCCGTAGCGAAGGAACAAACTTATTGATAATCCAGAACAGGAAGAAGGGTGTCGCAATAACCGTTAGCGCCCCGAACACACCTTCTTTAAATGTCTCCAAACTGTGTGGAATGACTGGAATCTCGTAGTGCATATAACCCGAGAACGATAGCGAGAATGCCTGGCCGCCGATGACAACATTCCAGCGCATCATGAACACTCCGAACAGCACCAGCAGCAGAGCAAGAACCGTCCTCTTCAGGGTTCGTCCGGGCAGCAGCAAAAGAACGAACGGCACCAGGTTGCCCAGCGTGTACTGCAACACAAATATGTTGACGAAATCCTTGCCGTACATAACGGAACGCAGAATGTCCCAGGACTTCATGGCCGTGTAGCCGCGGAATATGAGATCCAGCATTTCAAGGCTGATTGCTGCAACAAGAAAGCCGAGCAGGTATTTGGTTGCCTGGTTAATGATTTCAATTTCCGCGCCCTTGATCTTGCTGGCCTCGGCAGCACTACCTTTGCGCCTGCGTCGAAACGCTTGCCACTCTCTGATAACAATGTAAGTCAGCATGCAAAGAGCGATGCCGGAGACGACAGCCGACATGATGAAAATGACCGGCATCAACGGCGACATCCAGAGAGCGTTGGCCTTGACCGAACCAAAAATGAACCCGGCGTATCCATGCAGGAAACATGCGACCGGAATTCCGATCGCTGCCAGAATCGTGGCCGCCCTCTTGTCCACGCGTACGGCGTCATTACTGACATCGTAGGAGCCAATAGTAAGAACCCGGTAAACGGTGCGCGTCATGGCGTTCGAAAACCCGGACTTTTCTTTGAGCGCATGAACCTGTGCTACGAAGTAGCCGCGGTAGACGAACCAGATTTCGCTTAGAACAATGAGCGCATAGGCCGTAAACACGATTCCAAAAGCCGCAATAGCCGAAGTGAAATGCGGCGTGAGAAGCGGTTCCATCGCCCTCGTCGGTTGCTGCAAATGCAATAGCAACGGCATTGCAGCCACTGGCAGCAACGCCAGTGAGAACACCAGCGAGAACTGGGCGATTTCCTTGAGTTGTTTTTGACCGAAGACGTGATACAGCGATGACAGGACAAACGCGCCTGCCACCAACCCCGTCATGTACGGGTACATGACGATCTGAATGCTCCAGTAAATGTACTCGTTCGGATATACGAACAGTTCTTTTACAGTCCACTCTATGCCGTGAACGATAATGTCCTCGGGCATGACCTTACCTCACGTTGGTATCGAGGCCGAGATAGAAGACGTGCGGCTTGGTGCCGTATTCGTCCTTCAGAACCGCAACTCTCTCGGTCGTAATGATTTTCGTCACCGGATCATCCGGGTCTCTCAGGTTAGCCAATCGTCGTGCGCCGAAAGAACAGCATTCGACGCATGCCGGCTCCATGCCTTTGCTGATTCGGTGGTAACAGAAGTTGCACTTGTCGGCGACTTTGTGCTCCGGATGGAAGAAGCGCACACCGTAGGGGCAGGCCATGATGCAGTAGCCGCAACCAATGCACCAATCCCTGTCAATCAGGACTATGCCATCGTTGGTCTGGTAGGTTGCCCCCACCGGGCACACCTGGACACAGGCCGGGTTGTCGCATTGATTACAGAGCTTCGGCACAAAAAATGCCTTGGCAATGTTCTCCGGGTCGATTTCTTCGTCGCGTATCTTGTCATCTATAAACCCATCGCGACCGCCCATTGGAGAATCGATGTGCGTTTCACCATCCTTGGTTACGACGTATCGTTCGACCCAGGTGCGCGTTACGGCTGCGTCGTAAGGAATCTCATTTTCATTTTTACAGGCTTTGACACAGAGCCCACAACCAACACACTTGGTGGTATCGACGAGAAACGCCCATCTGACTTTGGAATCGGCGATTGCCGCTTTCGCTTCGTCTGTGCTCAGCAATACAAATGCACTTATAGGCAAAGCTGTGGCGAGTGTGCTGCCAACGGCTTCTTTGAGGAAATCCCGTCGAGAACAAGTCATTCGTAGTACTCCTTGGGATCGTGTGGGTTATGGCATTTAACGCATTCGTAGCGTCGTTTGTGTGTCCTATCCACAATGCTGATCAGCTCACCCCTGTCGCTATTGGGATATTCGAGGAACGCATGGCAGCGCAGGCAAAGAGCTCTGTCTTTGTCGAGCGGAAGAAATTCGTTCGGATCGGGATGGTCGATAGAAGGCCCATGGCAGTTTTCGCACTCAATGGGCTCATGGGATGAACTATTAATTTGCTGGAGGTTTTCTTCGTGACATTCAAGGCAGGATTCTCTGCCCTGATATTTGACGGGGAAGTCTTTCCATTCCTGGATATTGCTGAGGCGGTGGAACCCGTAGGTGAAGTTCTGGCCATGCACGCCGAAATCATCCGGAACCAGAAACACCCTGGCGACGAAGATCATCCCCACCAATCCGATGGCTACCCACAATGGGCGCAGTACATGCCACTTCATGTTCACCTCTCCCGTGGTTCTTTGCAGAACGCGAAAGGTCTATGAGCAATCGATACAGCGTTATTTCTTTATTGAGCTTAGAGCGTTGATTGCTCGGATCTTCCCCCGAGCCTTTATGAATACGGAGCCTGAGAGCCCCGCACAATACGTAGAATCCGTAGCGAAAGGCTCTGAAACATGACTTTATCAAGCCCGGATTTCGCAACCCAGGCCAGTCAACGCTTGCTACGCGTTTCTCCGAATTGACGACCTCCGCCGGCTAACAGACTCTGTTCTCAAGAGAAGCGACAAAGGCAAACCTGGCAAAAGCCAGGGACGCAAAGCCGAAGGTCCTCGCTTCCTCCGAGAAGCCACGGAAGACCTCCCGAAGGACCCCAAGATTGCCGGGCTGCCGAATTCTTGATTCGTCGCATGCAGGTGCGACCTGGCAATCGAGGAGGCACGACGATGAGTCTTAAACGACAATTTTTGATAACGGTCCTGCTGGTATTCACGGCAAGCGCTTTTCCTGGAACTGTAGCCCACGCTGATGATGAAGCCGGATATGGCGTCTATGATGAAGCCGCGTATACGCAATATGTTGAGGATGCGATGACGAAGCTGGATAAGTTGTATCTCGATTTTTGTGATACATGCGGCATCGATACAGCGACGGCCAGTCAAGCAAGGCAGGAGTTCCTCGTTACGGTTCGCGATTTGATGCAATACATGAATTCGAGGTTTGACGAACTGGATCCCAAAAAAGGTGCAGCTCTATCACCTACAGAATCACTGGTAAGCATTCACGCGCTCACGATGCTGGTCGATATCCTGACGGCCACCCAACTTGAACAAATGGCGGCTCACCCTTACAACGAATAGCGAAGCCGACATCGGGCGCGGAAGTGGGAGACGCTAGCTAGCCAACCCTGACGAAAAAGCTTTTCTGCGCAGGTAGGCGTACACCTCAAGGAGCGGTAACTCCTTGGGGCATATGTCGTGGCAGGCCATCATGCCGATGCAGCCGAAAACGCCGTGCTCGTTCGATATGAGCTCAAACCAGTCCGAGTCTTCCCTGGTGTCACGTGGATCCATCGCGAATCGTGCCATTCGGTTTAGACCTGCAGGCCCGGCGAACGCATCTTTGACGTTGGCAACACCGCAGGATGCGACGCAACAGCCGCATTCGATGCAACGATCGCTATCGTAGATTTTCTGCGCCACCTCGTCGTCCATGCGACCTTCTTTCGCACCCGGATCGAACGCCTCTTTCGCATGAATCCAGGCCTCGGACTTTTCTGCCATTTCCCGAAACCAAACTCCGGTGTCGACCGACAAATCACCAACGAGTTTGAAAACCGGTAGCGGATGTAAGCGGATCTTCTCCGGCAAGTCAGAAGTCTGCGTACGGCAGCCCAACGCAGGCCGACCGTTCGCCATCATGCCGCAGGAACCGCAAATCGCCGAGCGGCACGCAAAGTCGAACTGCAAACTCGGATCCTGCTTCTCGCGAATCTCGTTGAGCGCAATGAAGAGCGACATGTACTTCGTTTCTTCGAGCTCGAAACTCTGCATGTGTGGCTTGGATTCCGGATCCATCGGGTTGTACCGAAATATTTCGAAGCTCAGGAGCCGGCCTGTTTTCGTGCTTTCAAAACTCATTGTTCTTCCGCCCATTTACCCCAGCGAATCCGACTGCCCTGGGCTTCCTCGGTTTCCAGCTTGCCGTGTTTTTCCTGCGCTTGCGGGACATCCGCGTTGTAGGTCTCGATGCTCTGCTCCATGTCAATATGCTTCGCGTTGCCATAGCCTCGATGACCCGGGGGCAAATCGATCAGGCCCACTGGTTCGTAGCTGAGTTCGGGCTCACTCGCTCCTTGCGGCCAACGCGCCAGCGTGCGATTGAGCCAGTTCGCGTCATCGCGCTCCGGGTAGTCAATTCGGCTATGCGCACCGCGACTTTCGGTGCGCGCCAGTGCGCCCATCGCTGTTACGAGCGCCAGCCGCAACATGCCTTTTAGCCGCAATGCGTAGGACAGCTCCGGATTCATGCCCGGTGCCTTCGAACGCAGCACGGCGCGATCGCATTGCGACAGCAAATCCTGCAGTCGAACGACAGCTCCGGCCAGGTCATCTTCCGTCCTGAAGATGCCCACATCCGCAATCATCGTTTCCGCCATTTCGTCGCGTATTTCGTAAACACTTGGCCCCGGTCCGCTGCGCTCAAGCCAGGCTGATGCGTTTGCTTCGGCACGGTGTACCGCATCCATTGCAACCTTGGTCGCTACATCCAGGCTCGATCGCGACGCAAGTCGCGCAACACTCTTACCAACGAGTCGTCCGGCAACAATCGTCTCCGCAAGGCTGTTGCCACCGAGTCGATTAAATCCGTGCATGTCCCAGCACGCAGACTCGCCTGCCGCAAACAAGCCGGCCATGTTGTAAGCCTCGCCGTCCTTGTTGACCCGCACACCGCCCATTGAATAGTGCTGCGTTGGTCGCACCGGAATCAGTTCTTTCGCGCAATTGAGGCCGGCAAAGTCGCGACATATGTCCCAGACCTCACGTAACTTGGTGGTCAGATGCTTCTCGCCGAGATGCCGGACATCGAGCCACAGATGTGGCCCATATTCAGTCTCGACGCCTTTGCCATCACGCATGCGGCGTGCCATGTGGCGGGACACGACGTCCCGGCTGGCAAGTTCCTGCTTTTCGGGTTCGGCCTCAACCATAAATCGGTGCAGGTCCTTGTCGAGCAAGTACCCGCCGTCGCCTCGGCAACCTTCCGTCACGAGAATGCCGCTGGGCGAGAGCGCAGTCGGATGGAACTGCACAGCTTCCATATTGCCTAGCGGCACAACGCCGGTATCGAGCGCAATCGCTGCACCCGTGCCTTCGTTAATCGTCGCATTGGTCGTGTACTGGCCATAAATACGCCCGTGCCCGCCCGTGGCGATGACCGTTGCCTTGGCGATTACCGCCGAATGTTCACCAGTTCGCAGACATCGCGAAACAGCACCCCAACAGCGACCGCCGTCGTGAATCAATGCGACTGCCTCGGCGCGATCACGGACGGTCACACCCAGTCGAACGGCCTCACTGTCCACGGCATACAGTGCTGCGTGCCCGGTACCGGCTCCGGCATAACATGCACGCCACTTGGCCGTACCGCCAAAGTCGCGATGCATGATCAAGCCGTCGTTCTCTTCTTTCTCTTCGATCTCGACGAGTTCGCCTTTGACGAAGTAGCGGTTTTTGCCGGCCTTAACTCGCGTCCAGGGCACGCCAAAATGTGCGAGTTCACGCACGGCAACTGGCGCTTCCTCGGCGAAAATCTGTGCAACCTCCTGATCCGCACCCCAATCCGATCCTTTGACCGTATCCAGGTAGTGCAGCGTGGGATTGTCCCCCTCGGCTTTGACGCAATTGGCAAGCGAAGCCTGCATTCCGCCCTGTGCGGCGCAGCTGTGGCTGCGACGTGGCGGCACCACCGACAACATCAGTACTTCGTGACCGGCTGCTGCTGCTTCGATTGCACAGCGTTCACCTGCCAGGCCGCCGCCGATTACGAGCACGTCAGTACTTATGATTTGCGCACTCATGTCGCTGCCCCCGCGAGCAGGAATTCAAGTGGTGGTGGCAGCACGCCTGCGAGAACCAGCAGTACAACGACACCGAGACCCAGGAAGAACCACAACAAAATGTGTTCCACAATCCGTAGCGTTTTTCGCGTCAGCAGGGTACCGGCACCCCATTTGATAGCGAGCCGGTAAAGGCCGATGCCAGCATGGAATTCGACGCAAACTAGCAATATGGCGTACGGCAACCACAGCCCGGCACGAACTCTGGCGACGCTCGTGATCGCCTCGATACCAGCACGCTCGCCGAACAGCGGCGTTAACGTATCCATACTCAACAAGATCAGGTGAAAACTGCCGAGAACCAGAATGAGCATGCCGGTGCGCACCTGCCAGATCCAGAGCATCGACTCGACGTGCGGATCGAAGCCGTTCGACGCCTTGAGATCGCGACCGAGTTTGATCATCTGGCGACGCTCCGTCAGCTGTGCCGGAATCTTGCGTGCAGCAAGTGCGGCGTGGACGAGAAAAAGTATGAAAATAGCCAGAACCGTTGGCTGCGCGATGTAATAGTCCTCGAGCATGCCCGCCAACCAGTTGAAGCCCCGCTCACCGGTGAGAATGGAGCCGACAAGGACCATGTGCCCCCACATAAAGAGCGCGAGCACGAGCCCGCTGCCGCCGCTCAGGAGTTCGTAGGTGAGTTGTCGAGATGCCTCAACTGATCGTGCGAGGGTCTTCATTCAGAATCCAGTATCGCCAGGATGTTTGGGTTCTCTTCCTCTTCTGCGAGCAGCACATGACAGTTGTCACACTCGCCTGATATCTGCTTGCGATCGGCTGTACGCATTTTCTTGGTGTGACAACGTTCGCAGCCAGGCGATTGTTCATGGCCAATGTGGTTGGGGTAGGTGTCCCACCAGACTTTCATCTGCGGGAATACGTTGACCGAGTAAACATCGCCAAGCGCATCTGCGGCCGCACTAATCGCATCCGCATTTTCTGTGGCAAGCTTCGGATAGTTCTCCGCATAAAATTTCTTGAGCTCTTCATCAATGACGACGCGTGCCTCTTCATGCGACGCGTACTCCGCATCAATAATGCGCAGACCTTCGCGTTTTACGAACGGCAGAGACCGGTCGACAAGACCCTCTCGGATGACGCGGTCAATCTCATCGTCTGCAGGCCGGTAAATATGACTCGGCCGGTTGTGGCAGTCGACGCAATCCATCGTTCGCCAGACACCACCGTCTTCCGGTGCCCTTTTGTCGGCATAGTTGGTAACTGAGCCATCCGCACCCGTGTATTCAACTTCGTAAATCTCTTCACGCGTTTCGTCTGACCGGTACCGAATCTCCATGCCAGGATCGACGTGCCAGTGAATGCCGTGTGATTTGGATCCGTCCGCACCGCCGACTTTGAGCAAGAGCGCGGTTGTCAGCTCGGTGTTGGCCTCGTCATCTTCGTAGTGCTTTATGACTTTGAGCTTGTCGCCAACGAATTTGGTCGGCCAGTGACATTGTTCGCAGGAGATCATGTAGCGGCGTTGGAATCGGGCGCGGGTAAAGGTCAAGCGCGACAGACACCAGCTGCCAGGCGCCGTCCAGCTTGGATTTTACGAACCAGTCAGCTCCCGGGCCAATGTGGCAATCGGCGCAAGCGACTCGTGAGTGAGGAGACCGCGAATGCGCTGTGTGTTCTGGCTCCATCACGGAATGGCACGCCAGTCCACAGAACTCGACGGACTCCATTACCTCGACACCTTTGTAGGTTGCGCTGGCGAGGATGATGATATTAACCATCGTTGCGCCTAGGAAAATCAACAGCCAGCGACGTGTGTGCGGCACGTTCAGGTCGAAGACGGGCATCAACAATGCCCCTTCCCCACCGGGCGTCTTGCGTATTTTGCGACGGTACAGTACGGCACCAATTGGAATCAGAACCAGGCCGACCGCAAAAATCATCGGCAGAATCAGGAAGGTCAGGATGCCCAGGTACGGTCCACCCTCGAAACCAAACTGCTGCATCGTAAACAGGCTTGCAATGAGCACCAGGCTCGCGACAGCCAGCGCGGTACCGATCAGGCTGATCGCATTGTGCGTGATGGATGCAAAAAAACTTCTAAACATGCTGTTCCTCGATTTCAGTCGGGTTCCCGGGCTAGGGTGTTCTTATCTGTTTATTCTAATCCAGCGATACGCCGAATGTGTTTAATATTCGATTGGTGCTGGACTTGATATGCGGGTTTTCCGCAGTAGCAACTAGCCGTCGTCCTGCTCGGTCGAGTCCTCATGGATGGCCTCACCGCGCTCTTCTGCTCGCGAGAAAGGCGGCTTTCCCGTCAGCCAGGCCGTATCCATCGGATACACCGCTGGATCGAAGATAACAAAGTAGAAGTGCCAGATAAGGATAGCCAGAGTAGCCAGAATCGCCTCGAGGAAATGCAGCACAGTGGCGGCCTCGGGCGCCCAACCCGGCAGCCAGGCCAGGGTGAAGTTCTCGAACCACAACACCAAGCCCGTGATCGCAGTGATAGCGGTACCCCAGAGTGCGGCCCAGTATTCGATCTTCTCCACATAGCCGACTCGCACCGGAGCTGGCGGCTCGGCTCGGCGGCCAAGGTTATAGCCTATCCTGTGGGAAAACTCCTTGAAGTCAGCAAGACCGGGGAGGAACGCAGCGATCTGGTGTCGAGCTCGGGCACTGATGGCGATATGGGCGAAGTGGAAGAAGCAGGCGCCCATCAGACCGACGGCAGCTATGCGATGAATCAGGCCGCGGAATCCGCCGCCGTTAATCTGCACCAGCTCAGCCCACCAACTCTCGGGGTACTTCAACGCAAAGCCGCTGAATACCAGCACCATGAAGCTCACAGCAGCTACAACATGGGTGATCCGAAACGGCTTCGACATGCGTTCTTTGATCGCACAGTGCTCGGGCGGCCTGCGAAGTCGTGGCTCCGGATAACGCGTCTTCTTAACGAGATCGAGCAGGTTGTGGAGCAGCATGAACAGGACGGTGACCCAGATCAGCGGGATATAAATAGCCCGGATCCAGCGCACGACGACGTGGGCTTCCTGCTCAGCCAACATGTGCACAGGACCGATAGCAAATTGGCTACCCGCTCCCACATGGCATTTGCCACAGGTGTCCGCCAGGTTGTCAGGATGGATGTAAGAGCCGGGGTCGCTGGACGGCAGGATGTTGTGTACGCCGTGGCAGCTCGCACAGTTCGCGACTTTCTGCACACCGCCACGGGCAGCCAGGCCATGGAAGCTGTCCTCGTAGGACGGAACCTGGTCAGCCGCAAGCCCGTATTTCTCGCCCAGGCGCAAATCCGAGTGGCAGGGACCGCAGACTCGGATCGGAATGTTGGTCGCCGATACCGGCGAGCCCTCCGCAGCCACGGCCAAAATTCGATGCTCGCCATGACAATCCGTGCAGACGGGTGAGTCTCCGATCCCGTTGGCGGCGGCCAGGCCATGAATACTCTGCTCGAACTGTGCCGAGATTTCAGAATGGCAGGTGCCGCATGTGCCTGGCACATTCGAACGGTGGATCGAAGACGTAGGATCCGTTGCCGGCAACGGCGAGTGGGCCGAATGACAATCGCTGCAACTCGCGCCATGAGCGCCATCGTGCACCGCATCGGCGTGCACGCTTTCTGTATAGGCCTCAATGGGACGGATCGTGCGAACGCCCGGCGGAGCAGGTTGCCCGGCGCCATGGCAGGTTCCGCAGGTCTCTCCCTGGCGGCCGGCGTGAACCGGAGAGGACGGATCGCTCGCCAACGTCATGGTATGTAATTCGCCATGACAACTCGAACATGAGGGAAGCTCACCACCGGGAACGTGCTGTACGCCTTCCGGGCCATGCGCACTCACGACCTGTTCGTCGACAACCTCTGCATGACAACTCGAACAATCGACCGGATCGAGCCCACGCCTGTGCCTGCGTTCTCCGCCGACATGGCAATCGAGGCATTCCGTCGAGCCGTGCGGCGTGCCCTCGAAGTGGGCTACGTCGACTTCGTGGCAATCGTTGCACGGGTGCTCCTCCTCGGCGTAGACGGTCTGTAAGGCGAACAGCAGGCAGGTGACCAGAAAGGCGAGGAATTTGCTCATTAGTAGTGATCTCAGAATTTCGTCTGGTCCGACCTCTAACGGTAGCCGAACAGCATTGTGTAAATGATCAGGCTCAGCAGAACCAGCCCGAAGGTCAGCGCCACGAAACCGAATATCCTTACGCCGCGCTCCTTGGAATCCGGGAAGGCTTTCACGAGGTGATTCTCCAGCTCACCGGATTTCACCATCGCTTCATACTCGCCGGGCTTGTCGAATTTCAGCTCTTCCACGGACACCCGCCCACTAAATATCACGGGATCCATGGGGAACTTGTCGGGCCGGAAATGTGTGTTGAAGAAGTGAATCGTAAATATGAAACCAACCGCGAGCAGCGCTTCGTCGCTATGAATGATCGTCGCCACGTTGATGGCCCAGCCAGGAACGATATATGTGAACATTTCCGGGAACCACAGGACCATCCCTGTGCTACCGATTATGGCCACACCCCAGGCTACTGCGAAGTAGTCGAACTTCTCCCAATACGTGTAACGACCGTAATTGGGCCGGGCACCCAGCCCGAAGAACCACTTGATGGACTGGATGAACTCCTTGAGGTCGCGGCCGTTGAAAATGATGGAGTCCGGTCCGGTAATGATCTGCAACCAGGTCTGCCCCGTGGCCTTCTTGTGACGAAGCACATCAATCACGTGCGCAATGAAGACGCCGATCAACACGACCGCAGCGATGCGATGCAGGAATCCCATACTATCGAACCCGCCGAGGACCCGGGAGGTGATCTGTGCCCAGGACATATACGAGAACTTCAATGCCATTCCCGTCAACGCCAGCGTGAAGAAGCTGAGCATCATTACGACATGCATGGTGCGCTGGTAGCGGCTAAAACGACGGTAGAACTTCTGGTCTTTGTTGCGGGCCATAGCCTTGTGCGCCTTCCACTCGTCGCGGCTCAGCAATAAGCGTACGACCCAGGCCAGCGTATGCAGCAGCGCAAACGTCAGCGTACCGACCAGCAGCGCGGTCATGCCCCAGAAGGACCAGAACAACCACGGGTAGCTCACGCGATCGTGGTGCGTCGCGTGAGTCAGGTAGCCGGCAAAACGCCGATGAGATCCTTCGTGACACTGGCCACAAGTCTCAACCACATTGTCGCGGCTAAGCCGCGAGGCAGGGTCGATCGGACTGAGAATATCGTGCGTGCCATGGCAGTCGTAACACTTAGCGACGCCCTCTCCGCCCAAGCGTGAAACTTTGCCGTGAAATGTATCGAAGAATGTCTCGGTCTGGTCTTCGTGACAGCGGCCGCACTGCTCCATCATCTGTGTGCGGAATCCCACTTGTTCAGTGCGCGAGATCGTGTGCGAAGCATGACAGTCTTCGCAAGTGGGGTATTCTTTCTCGGGATCCGGGTCGTCAGGCGAGTGGACGCTGGTGCGGAACGTTTCCTCTATCCCGTGGTGGCAGGTGCCGCAGGTGCCGGCGATATTCTGCGGATTCACTCTTGACTCCGGATCCTGGGGAGGACGCTCGGAGTGTGCGCCGTGGCAGTCGGCGCAGGATGCTGCCACGATGAGGCCAGCCTCCAAGGCTCGACCATGGACGCTGTCTTCATAGCTGCCCACGATGTCGTCCACTTTGGCGTGGATCCGTGTCGCGGCCTGTTCACCGACGCGATGACACTGTCCGCATAGCGTCGGGACGTTACGAGAATAGGTAGGCGACACGGGAAGTTCACTGCCGAGTGTGGCGTGTTTGGCATGGCAGTCCTGACAGGTCGGCGCGTCTGGATCGTCCTCTGCGTGCAGGGTTCCGTGCGCACTGCCCTGGTACTCGGTGACCTGTTCGGCGTGGCAGATACTGCAATCTACTGCTGACTGCACGGTCACGCAGGCGCGTTCCTCGGCGACCGTTACATCCGTGTGACATTGTGCGCAGGCGGTGTCCGCGTGCATCGAACTCTCGTTGGCCTGCTCGTCGACGTACAGGCTGACAATCTCTCCATCGCGAGTCATCGTCAGGTCCGTCTGGCCGTGGCAGGTCAGACAGTCCTTGTCAGCCAGACCGTCAGGGTAGAAAACGGCGCGAATCTTGTGTGGGGCATGGCAATCGACGCAGGCCGGGATCTTGCCCGGATCTTCAGTCCACAGATTGCCCTCGATCACCTTGCGGTGCACCTGTACGATTTGCCCGTGGCAAGTCGTACAGGTCGTAGCAACATTGTCTGCGTGGATGCTCGACCGCGGATCGGTGTGCGGACGAATGTCATGGGACGTATGGCAGGAAGTGCAGACGGCCGTGACAGTGAGGCCCTGCCGGAACAAGCCCTCACCGTGAATACTCATCGAGTAATGCTCGAGGATGTTCTCCTGCGAGATCTCGTGAGTTCGGGATACGGGAGACCCCTCTCGGTGGCAACTTCCACAGAGCAGCGGCACGTTCATCACGGCCGTCGGCGAGTCGCGGTCCGAGGCCGGCAGGATATCGTGCTTGCCGTGACAGTCGGCGCAGACCGGGGCCATTGGATCACCGTCTTTTGCGGCTACACCATGCAGACTACGTTTGTGAGCATTGGCCTCAGGCCTGTGGCAGCCGCTGCAATCGACCAGCTCGAGATCCTTGCGCGTTGAGTGCCGACGCTTTTTCGGATCCAGATCCTGATGGCACTCCACACAGGCCATGTCGTTGTGAATTGATGCCGCGTAGGCCTTTTCGGCCACGAACATCGACTTCTCCACGCCTGCAAAGGAGCCCGTGAGCTCTTCGTCGGAGTGACACTCGAAGCATTTTTCGTTGTCCTGGGCGGGTGTGGGGGTGGCTGCCAGGCAGAAAAACGCGGCTGTTAAGGCAAGCCAGCGCTTTCCACGACCGGCCCAGAGGGTTCGGCGGTTCGGGGAACGCTCACGCGTAAGCATCAGTAGTCCAGAAAATCACTAAAAGAAAACAAATCTACTGTGCGTAATATTTCAATAGCGATGAACTTGGTATCCGGGTTTTCCGAAGTCGAATACCGTCAACAAACAAGGACTGCCGCTATTCGGCGAAAAGAGGTCCAATATCGATGTACACGCGGTAAAGGGAAATGAGGCCGTCGTCAGTTTCGAAGACGTTTACAAACGGTAACGTGATCGTACTACCGTCGTGTCGTGTATAGGTCACTTCGCCTTCGCAGACGACGGCATTGCCGTCAGCAACGAGGCGCTGCAAATCGTGTTTTAGTGCTGCGAACGACGAGAAGAATCCGCCAACCGCCGCGCCAATTTCCACACGACCTTTGACCGCCGGCGAAGAACCAAAACGAAACGTGGCATCTTCATGGATAAAACCAAGAAAGCTCTCCGTGTCCATCGCATCGATGGACGCGAAGAGCTTCTCGAAATTTACGTCTCCGGTATTGCTACCCGTCACTGCTGACTAGCGTAATAGTGAATCAGCGCCGTGGTGTCCGCATCGCTGAGGGCATCCATTGTCTGTTTCATCTTCTTGTCTTGCTCGCGAGCGCCAGATGCATATTCAGCGAAGGTGGCCTCGAGATAGCCAATCCACTGGCCTGAAAGAATACCGGCCTCATCGTCCGGGTTTGCGCCGCCTTCCGAGTGGCATTTGTCGCAAGCCTCGTCATGCACGGCCTTGCCGGCGGCAGCCAGACCCGCGTCGAATTCCTGCTGAGCGGCAACGAACGGCAGCTCGAAATAATGAGCAGCGATTTCGTCGAGCATCTCATCACTCAAATCGGCAACAACCGCGCACATCGTCGTAGCGGCACGGCTGGTATCGCCCTGCTTGTATTCCGCTTCGCTACAAGGCCGCTCCTCATCACGGAAGAAATACAGCGCATCGGCATGCACATACTCCGGCACACCCGCAATCGTCGGAACATCGGACCATTGGCTGACACCGTCATCGCCGTGACAACCGTTGCAGTTTTCCACGACAGTCGCCAGATCGCCCGCGGCTGAGACCGAGGCAAACATGCCGAGCGCCAGTGATAATGCTGTGAGGTAAAAGCTCTTCATTGAGACTCCCCTTTTGCTGTTAATAGTTCTGATCAGCTTTGTTATACAAGACGCTAGATTAACCCAGCCTTAACAGGATTACATTTGATTATTGAGCAATTGAGCCAAACCATTGCGGCCTGCCCTTATGTGCCACATTAGGGCAGTTGCTCCTATAGGTATCCGCCGTAATGGCAGGGGCTAGGCGGCCAGGTATTCGGCGGCGCGGCCATCCGAAATGGCATGTAGCTTCCGCCAGTCGCGGATCTCAATTTTGCCGCGTGGTGCGTAGATGGCACCTGCTCGCTTCATGTTGGCCATGAGGCGACAAACGGTTTCTTCGCGCAGCCCGAGAAGACTCGCCATTTCCAGGCGTGAGAAAGGCAACGCAAAGCGGCAATTACCATGCTTTGACTTGGGCGCCATAAGCAAGATGAACGACGCTATTTTAGCTGCTGCGCACTTGTGGCCCATGACCTCCATCAGCGCTCTGCTATGCATCAACTGGGCATTCAAAGCGTCAAGCAGCCGCAAAGCTACCTCACCCTTTTGTCGAACACAGCTTAGCAAGGCCCTGTGATTGATTTTACAAGCCGTCACCGCAGTCTCGGCGACACCCGTGTAGGCATAGCGATCGTCGTTTATTGATTGCAGACCGACGAGCAAATTGCCAGGAATACTCAAGCCCACAATCTGCTCATGCCCATCGGCAGAATGGGAGCAAATTTTTACCATGCCCTCAGTCAGCGAATAAAGGCTCGAACTCGACTGCCCCTGCGAGAAGAGAATCTCGCCTTTCCTGAAAGTGACTCTTTGCACGGCTCGTGTAACGCAGCAGTCGATTTCCTCATCGGACAGTGGGCCGTCTTGGGCGTGCAG